>ENA-OSET01000241-OSET01000241.1-sediment-metagenome-genome-assembly--contig:-NODE-241-length-62672-cov-5.584136_pt1 | contig 62672 bp, 66 predicted proteins | sample MGYA00237882_ERZ534229 | MGnify/ENA primary metagenome ERZ534229 (study PRJEB26408, sample SAMN06266212) | sediment metagenome | isolation source: Hudson Canyon methane seep mesocosm | place: USA:Hudson... | reverse complement strand
GGAAAAACATGTCTGGCTACTCTGGGCATACCGTTAGACTACATTATTACTAAATTAAAGGGAAGCGTCCCCTTTTATTTTCCCTTTCGTCCCCTTTTATTTTCCCTTTTATTTTATTTGAAGCGTCCCCTTTTATTTTAAAATCAATCTTGAAGTTTTCAGGGAAAAAGCTGTTGACATAAGGACTATGCATCGATTTAATAGTCAGCTGCATTTTAATAGTCATTGAACAACACAAATGCATCTACTTCGTTAACTAAAAATCAATTTGGAAAATTTTATGAAAAATTTAATATTTTGCGCGGCGCTTGCCGTTTCGGTGGCGTTTAGCACGGCGGCCGTTGCAGGTCCTGGTGGTAAATGGGTTCTTACAAGTTACAAGGTACTTCCGAGCTCTTGCTGCTTGGCTGAACTTCTGCAATGCACCTATACCAAACCAGGTAAAACAGCGCTGAACGTAGACATATGGACTATTTGGGTCGGTTTATCAGGTTGTGAAAGGAATATAGCTGCTAGGACTAACAAGGAACACTTAATGGCTATGGGAGCGTATTAATTTAGCACAACTGATATGAACTGGTTTCTATGAAGCCGCTTGAGTGGGCACTTATTTAATATCGCCCACTCAAGTAAACGCGCTCCCATGACTTGAGATTAGACAGACTATGGGAAGCCAGAAGTGGGCCCGCCCCACGCCCGCAATATGTCTATATAATTACTCCATGCACTCAGCTTCAAGTCCAATTCAGACCTTTGTAAATCCCGTACGGCACGCTTTGCATCAAGCACCTGTACTTGCGCCACAATACCTTCTTGATAACGCAGTTTGGTTGTGTGTAGTTCGTTGTTAGCATGCTCTAGTTGCAACTGCAGCAATTCCTGATTAGCAAGCCATTGCTGGCGGTTTCCGTATTGCTGATCAATTTCTACCAATGTTTCGTGCAACAGCTTACGAAACTCAATCGCAGCTAATTGAAGGTCAATGTCGCTCACGTCTCGATCAATGCTCAGTCGCTTCCAATCAACAAATGGTAACGCCAAACTCAATCCTAGACTCCCTGCCGCTCCAGATAATAAAGAGACCAACTCGGTCCCGCCAGAGGCTATAGACGCTGAAGCCGATGCGATCGGGTACCAATTAGTTTGCACTATGGTGTGATTGCTCGCGGCCACATCTAACGCTAAACGGCCTCTGCGTAGCTTGGGTAGCCGGTCCAACACTTCGAGCACTGGCAAGCTTAGTGGATCACTGGGGTAGTGAGCAGGTAGTGTTGCTGTTGCCAAGATGAAGGTTTGCGGTGGCAGGTCTAAGTAAAGTGCCAAACCCATGACACCGTTCACACGCTGCAATGAAAGTTCAAACAATCGCTCGTTGAGCACCGTCAGATTTGCCGTAGATTGGTTCAACTCATTATGCTGGATGAGGCCCATGTCCAAGCGTAATTGGGTGACCTTATGCCGCACCTCTGCATCGGTTTTAGCTTGTTTGGCGAGAATGATTTTCTGGTCAATCACCGCTACAGCCCAATACTGTTTTGCCACGCCAGAGGTAATTAGCCAATGTGCCACCTCTAGGTCTGACTGCGCTATATTAAGTTGTTTATGTGATATTTTACTGCGCTCGTCCAAGCGGCCCCAAAAATCGAGCTCTTGACTAAGGCCAAATGACGCACCATAACTACTGCTGAGATTGCGGCCATCACTCAAGGGCACTTGGGTACTGTTAGACAACCCGAGGGATGGTTTGGGCATGCCTGCCAATGCGCTAGTCTCTGTACGTAACGCCGCCTGTTGTAAACGCAAAGCGCTCTCTTTTAGGTCATTATTTTGTAATAATGCTTGCCTCATCAAGTCGTTAAGCTGAGGATTGTGCAAGCCTTGCCACCATTGGCTAGCTTGATCATTCGTATGTTTAGATTCTGATGCCTGCGGCACAAACTTCCATGTGTCTGGCAAAAATGCTAGAACGCCTTCCTCTTCATACACCGAGTTAAGCGCACAACCAGACAACATAATGCTTACGCTGGCTAAAGCAATTAGCAGTTTACTGATTTTTAATCGTTTTCTATAAACAGCCATAGGTGCATTATCCCTTGGCAATTGCGGTGGCTGGGCTAAAACGCGCTGCGCGTCGAGCAGGGAAAAAACCAAAAGCCACCCCTATAACACAAGAAACAACTAGCGCCAAAGTCACCACGGACCAGGGTAAGGATGCCTCTAACGCTGGTTCTATAGTCCCCAAGGCTGAGACTACAACCGCTGCTAAAGCCAAACCAAACACCCCCCCAATGCAACATAACAAAATAGACTCGATCAAGTACTGGGCCAAAATATCCCGTTGTCGTGCGCCTACAGCCATACAAATACCAATTTCTCGCACCCTCTCTATTACCGTAACTAACATCATGTTCATCACGCTTATACCACCAACCAACAGGGAAATGCCTGCAATAGTCACTAATACCAGTTGAACCAGACGCAGTGTCTCACTCGCTTGAACGAAGGACTGGGCCGCATTAAAAATAGTAAAGTCTTGCGCGCCATGTTTTATTTTGAGCACTCTGCGCGCGGCACTTTCAATAAGTACCGGATCCTCGCCTTGGCCAAGGTCCATAGTTAACGATCTAATGTCAGAGGTAACACTTAATTTAGTTTGAAAGCTACGCACAGAAACAAACGCCCTATCTTGCCAGTCCCGATATGCATAGGCACCAACTGCCTGGCCGGTGACACCCACCACAACATAAGGTAAGCCTCCCAGCATTATAGTTTTACCTACCATGGGGCCATATCTATTAGACAAATTATCAGCTGCGCTGGCGTTTAATATCACCGTCTGCGACCCGCGCTGTTGATCCAAACCGGTTAAATCTCTACCTCGATCGATCGCTAGTCCATAGTGGCTCAATGTGTTAGGTGCAGTAGCATACACCATGAGCTGACGGTTTTTGCGGTTATATTGGGCAGCCAATGTGGCTTCTAACTTTGGGCTAACACTAGTCACACCATTAATTGCCAATAACGCCGCTATGTCACTTTGCACGAACACTTTGGGGATCACGCTTACTGGCAGGTCTTCGTTACCCGTTTGAACAATAAGCTGTTTAGTCATCAATGAGCTCATACTGGTTTCAACAGAATTGCGCATGGCTTGTCCCGCCGCAACAATACTCACCACCGCAGCAATACCAATACTAATGCCTAGCACGCTCAAAGCGGTACGCAGTCGGTAGGCCACCATAGACCGAAACGCCATGGACATCGCCTCCACCCATGGCGTAAGCCACTGCCGCCAGCGGCTAGTTGTTGGCTGACGCGGCTGTTGAAAATCTGCAGTAACAACCCTAGCCGAACGCTCTAATACGCCGGTGTCCTGCTCGATACGTCCATCTTTTAGGGTAATGGCGCGTGGTGAGCGTGCCGCAACACTCGCGTCGTGGGTAATAACAATTACAGTGTGACCCGCTTGATGCAATTGGTCTAGTAAAGCGAGCACCTCTTGGCCACTTTGGTAATCCAATGCGCCGGTGGGTTCGTCGGCTAAAATGACTTCGCCGCCATTCATTAAGGCTCGCGCAATACTAACCCGCTGTTGTTGACCTCCCGACAGTTGGTATGGCTTGTGATCTAAGCGTTCTGCCATGCCTAGGCGCGTAAGTAAGGTTTTTGCACGCGTGTGGCGATGCTGTGTACGCTGCCCAGAATACACTGCCGGTAAGGCAACGTTATCGATGGCGCTAAGGTGCTCTAGCAAGTGATATTGTTGAAAAACAAAACCGAAGCGGTTACGCCTGAGTGCGGCCAATGCTTCTGGGTTCATGTCCATCACAGTGCAACCTGCGATTGATATATTGCCAGAGGATGGCATATCCAAACAGCCCAACAGGTTCATTAAGGTTGACTTGCCAGACCCCGACGGACCCACAATGGCGAGCATTTCGCCAGCCTCAATGGTCAAGTTAATATTAGTTAACGCGTCTACCCTTCCCGCTTTTCCAGCATATGAATACTGAACACCATTGAGCTGTATTAACGGTAAAGAATTGCCAGTTTTGGATTTATTCATAGCACCACTCACAGGCCTAAAACGTTGAGCGGTGGGGTAGCATAGACGTGATCACCCTCGCCTAGCCCCCCTAGTATTTGCACTTTATTTGCGCTCATCAAACCCACACTCACCTTTTGGCGTATTGGTTGGCCTAATGCGTTGGGAACATAAACAACGAACTGCCCATCGGCTAATTTCTCTGCCAAGGCAGACACAGCAAGGGTAAGTGTGTGTGTGTGTTGAGCCACAATTATTTCAACTAGGCCCGACATATCAATCATCAGTTTGCCCGCACTTGTGTGTTTATCTTCATGCTGATTAGCCACATCAAACATCACCACATAATAGGTTGCGCCATTAATTTTTTCTGGAACAGGCCGCACCAGCTGTACGCGCCCACGCCACCCCTTATCGGCCTCACCTAGGGGTTTAAAGGCTGCCTCTTGGCCCATTTGAATAAGCAGAACATCGGCCTCTGGCACGCGCGCCCATACTGTCATGGTATCCAGCTGCGCTATTGAAAGTAATGTGGGGGATTGGTTTTGAGCATTGACCGTTTGACCTACCTGCACATCAATGGAGATTACTGTGCCTTCTAACGGTGCCGTAACCTTGGTATGGTTTAGCTTCAATTGGGAATTAGCCAACTCGACTTTGAGTTCGTTGATGTTACTTGCCTGTATACGCAGATCTATGGCCAATTTTTCTGCATTGTCCTTGGCTGTTTCATAGTCCAACTGCGACGTGGCCTCGTTGGCTAGCAAACGCTTTTGTCGTTGCATTACGCGACGTGCCTGTTCTAAATCAAGATGGCGAGATTGCAGCGTTAACTCTTGCTGTTTTATATCCGCCTGGGCCCGCTTCACATCGTTACGTGCCGCTGCAGGGTCTATCGTTACTAGGACGTCACCTTGACGTACCACTTGCCCTACCTGTACATGCACCTGGCTAATTTGACCAGTAACCTGGGCACCAACCTTAACTGTCACCTTCGGTTTTACCACAGCTGCGGCCAACACCTGCTGTGTGATGTCTTGCTTCACAACCGAAATTAACACAGCATCAGTTACACTGTTATCGGTTTGCCCCTGGATCGAAACGGCAACAAAAACCGACGCCAGCAGTGCTACTCCAGCCAACAAATAAATCCATCGGCGCTTATTGCCTAATTGTGCCATTACTGCATTCGCCCATATCTATAGATTTCACCTTAACTAAAAACGCTACAAAAAGTCGTGTCTTTGTTATTAAGGCCTTATATTAATTGAGGCCAACCACATTTTTTTACTGACTTTGTTATTAGTCCAAAAACTGGCAGCGCCACTTTATTACAAAAAGCTTTGTAGATTTCAGCAAAGAATTATTGCCAAATCTGGTGTTTCAACGCCTGAATCAAGTGGCGATCTGGTCAACTGTTCTCACCTCGATTCCATCTCTAAATTTGATTCCTGTAATCACCTTCGCCAGGTAGTTAAACCCGCGTAGACGGCGCCATTTTTTCTCGACGCACATGTACATCATATGCAGGATGCTATCTCTGGATAGGCAGCCCTTGGAACGCTTGGTTCGATGCCGAATTGTACCGAAGATAGACCCGATCGGATTGCTCGTCCGGATCCTCTGCCAGTGCTTAGCTGGAAAGTCATAGAACGCCATCAGTTCCTCACGATCCTTCTGTAAAAACAGTGTCGCCTTCGGGTATTTGGCGTCATTGGTTGCGATAAACAGATCGAATGCCTTCTCCGCTTCAGTCTTTGTTTCTGCCTGCCAAATCGAATGCAGGGCATTCTTCGCCTTCGGTTAGCTCGACTTGGGAAGACAGTTGAGCACGTTCATTGTCTTGTGCATCGAGCAGCCATGCTGCCGCATCTCGCTATACACACCATCGGCCCAGATATAGCCGCACTGATCTTTGTCCAGCTGTTGTTCTCGCCAGTTCCGGTACCCTTGTACCCATGTCTGTTTCAGTCGCGACACCGTGCTGGCTGACAGGCCTTTTGCTTTTGGCCCGACAAGGACTTCCAGTGCAGCCCCATCTCATCGCTGGAAATACCCTTTTTCAGCCTTATTATCGATCATTTTAGGCTGTTTTTCTAAATATACCTTAAATATTGTTAATGCCTTTCAGTCTTAATTGATGAGCATGTATTTTACTCAGCGTACCTTTTTGGCAATAGAATAAGTAAGTTTTATTGCCTTTAAACTCAGCCTTACGTGTATCAATGTCATAAAAGGGAATATGGATTATATCATTATTTAGCACGCCCTAACGGCAATAATAACGATACTCCGACCACCTAGTTTTTAAGTAATGAAATTGACACAATCTAATCCATCTAGTGCCATGTGGACAAGACAGCCGACACTACATCGATCTCCACTTCCATGGGGGATCTATCGCTTTGCGCTTGCGTCTTTTGTGTATGGCTACGCCATTGTTGCACAAAACACACAGGCACAAGTCTGACGTTGTTGGCAGCGTTAGGTTTCTTTGTTAGCATTCAGTGTTATAGGTTTATGATGTATATTTGGTTTCCGTTCATTATCCTCACAACATCAAAAGCAAATCACTCTCATTTCTCACCAATGACGTTAGCTATAAGCAGAGTGCATCTTGGCTATACCAACTGTCGCGGCAGAGCCCCGCCAAATTTAGCGATGAATCAATTATATATTTGATATCTGAAGTATATACAACAATAAATATGGAGTTAAATCCATGGCAAAAAAGCTGATTTAGGCTAAATATAATGCTATTGAAACTGAAGACGGTAAGACTACTATTTAAGGAATATTATAGCGGTGATATTGAAAAACAGTCGCTTTCTCGGGCTACGAATATCAAGGGGTCAACCAGATTTATTTTTAAAGTTTAATATAATCAATGATTTATTGTAACAAGGCATTGAAAACCGCAGGACAAAAAACACCTTGCTTCGGACGCCGCAAAAAGCGAGGCGCCATTTAATGAGACGTTAGTAGTTCAAACCGAGAACATAAAATGATACAAGAATCTAGATATGTAATTGCAGTTCCAAATTTAAAGGCATCATCTGAATACTACGAAGATATATTGGGGTTTGAAGTCAAAGAAATAGGGGATGACGGATGGCGTATGTTTGTAAAAGATCGGGCTTGCATAATGGCTGGTGAATGTCCAGGTGCGACACCACCTAACGAGCTTGGCGACCACTCATATTTTGCCTATTTTATAGTGGAGGCTATTGACCAGTATTATGAAAGTATTAGAATGTCTGGCGGTAAGATATTAAAAGAAATACGAAGCGAACCTTGGGGTATGCGTGAGTTTGCAATTCAAACTATAGATGGTCATAGAATAATGGTTGGCAGCAATGTTTAAACAAATGACTAACAAGTGCCAGCACGCAGAAAACCACTTGAGTCTGTCGATTTTGCATTTATTTGATAGTATAACTACAGGTGACGATGATGTACTAACTGTTGCAACTAATAATTAGCGGGTGAGCTGCTTCTGGGTGTGGAATAACTCTGACGTCAATATTGAAGACGTGTTTAATATTCTCTTCTTTTAAAGACTCTTCAACCATTCCTTGAGTGTAGATTTGTCCATCTTTAAGCATAATAATTCTATCTGCGTATTCTGAGGCGAGATTTAGATCATGTACAATTGCCATGACGCCTAATCCTTGACGAGTCAATTGTTTCGCTAATTTAAGTGTTAAGTGTTGGTGTGCTAAATCTAGTGCCGATGTAGGTTCATCTAACAGTAGGTAGCGCTCTTTTGTTAATTCGGTTGGTTCCCATATCTGAGCTAATACACGAGCGAACTGCACCCGTTGTTTTTCACCACCAGACAAAGAAGGATAAATATTACTTGCCAGATGAATAGCATCTACTTTTTCTAAAGCTTGTGTGGCGATTTCTTGATCTCGAATACGTCCTGTACTGTGTGGAAGCCGGCCTAATTGTACTACGTCAAAAGCGGTAAAAGGGAAATTTAATGTTGAAGATTGAGGCAGTACGCCCAGTTGTAATGCGATCTGTTGCGCTGTCCACTGTGTGTATTTTTTGCCATTCAATTCGACGTCACCTTCAAAAAAGTCAAACTCTCTTGTGAGTACTTTAAATAAAGATGATTTACCTGCGCCATTAGGTCCTAAGACAGCAACAAACTCTCCGGGATTGATATCAACATTGACCTGATTGAGTAAGCTTTTATTACCTATTTTTAATTTGATATTACGTGCAATTAAGCTCATATGCTGAACCTTTTAGATCGGAAAATGATCATTGCGATAAAAAATGGACCGCCAATGATAGCCGTGATTAAGCCAATGGGTAATTCGGCTGGAGCAATAATGGTGCGAGATATCATGTCCGCACAAAGCAAAAATAAGCTGCCTAGCATAGCCGAAGCAGGTAATAAATATCGATGATCAGGTCCAATAGCTAGCCTGACTAAATGAGGTACAATAAAGCCGACAAAGCCAATAATGCCAGACACAGCAACCGAGGCACTTACTGCAAGTGCTGTAAGTAAAATGATGCGTAATTTTACTTTATCGACATTGATACCTAGGTGCCGAGCCTCTGACTCACCTAAGACTAAGGCGTTAAGACTTTTCGATTGTTGCAATAGAAAAAATAAAGTAAAGCTTATCAGTGAACCGGCGACGATGACTACTTCCCAAGTCGCACCACCCAAGCTGCCCATAGACCAGAAAATTAGCATTCTTGTTTGGTTTTCATCTGCTAGATAAGTAAAAATACCAATGCCTGAACTGGTGATGATATTGATGGCAATACCGGCTAAAAGCATGGTAATAATTGAAGTGCCAAATCGGCTGGTGCCGATACGTGACACCAGTAACATAGTCGCAAGCCCCCCGAAGAAGGCAGCTACGATTAGACTGTATGGCTGTAACCATTCTTTAAGAAACAATAGCGGTCCATTGCCAAGTACAATCATGGTAACAGCAGCCAAGGCCGCCCCACCTGAAATACCAATCAGACCAGGATCAGCCAATGGGTTTCTGAACATGCCTTGAAGTGCTGCACCACTTATTGCCATTGCTGCCCCAACGAAAATACTCAATACTGCTCGCGGCATACGTATTTGCTCAATAATTGTTACCACATAGGCTGGTATGTCACTGATAGAGCTACCCATAAAATCAAACATCGAAGCGAATACTACATCTCGGCTAATGTCCATAGGCCCAACAGTGATTGAGTAGGGTAAGGCAACGGCTAATAATACTCCCAATGAAACGAGACTGAGTTTAATCAGCCTGCGTTTTCGTTCTAGTAAATCATTCATAGTTGGTCGTTTTTAAGGTCGGGATATAATTGTTGGGATAGCTCTTCAATTGCATCACCAATACGAGGCCCAAACCCCAAAATATATAGGCCATCCATTGTGATTAAACGTTGTTTTTGAGCCGCGTTAGTCAGGTTGAACCCAGGCTTTTTAAACAATAGTTCCTTGCTGAGGCTACTGTGTTCCATCATTAAAATCACATCAGGGTTGGCAATGGCAACAGATTCATTGGTAATGGGTTTGTAGCCTTCAACATCCTCGATTACATTGATTCCACCGGCCATACGAATAATGCTATCTGCATGGGTATTTTTACCACCAATGACAGGGCTTTTTTCACCTGAATTAAGCACAAACAAAACCTTTAAGGGATGTTTTACTTTTTTTGCTCTAGCTGTCGCATTATCTACTTTTGTTTTAACTTGTTGCCAAAGTAAATCACCTGCTTCTGATTTATCTAAAATTTCAGCGATACCTAGAATTTTTTGTTTTACCGCGTCCATACTCGGTTCTGAACTGAATGTTTGTATCTTGAGTCCAGCTTGCTCAAGCTGGTTTAAATTTTTGGTTGGTCCAGAGTCTTCTGTTACCAATAACACATCGGGGTTCAGCGAAAGTACGCCTTCAACCGAGATATTTCGTTTATAGCCAATCGATGGTAACGCCGATGCTTCTCTAGGGTAAATTGATGTTGTATCAACACCTGCCAGTTTGTCTTCGGAGTCAAGTGCGTAGATAATTTCGGTTAATGATCCATCACCGATAACCATTCTTTCTGGCGGCTCAGCTAAAACAGCTGTTGACATATTAATACATAAAATTAGCACTATTTTTTTTAGATTCATACGATAACTTCTTCTTCAATTAAGGTTGACTCTGCCAGAGCACGCCATTGACTATTTTCAGGCGACCCTTCGTGGCGTAGACCAAAGAATTGGACCACGGTTTCACTATCGATATCGTAAAATTCCAGTGATGTGATCATTCCATCAGTCGTAGGCTTACGAATTAGCCAAGCCGAAGTGATGGCGTCTTGTAATAAGTGAAGGTTGAACTCTGGATCCAATACGTTTAGCCATGGTCCTACGGTATTTATATTTTTTATGGGGCCACTGTGTATTTGAATATTTCCATGATTCCCTACAAAGCACATAATCGGTAGTTGTGTTTCGGCTGCTTGAATCAGTACACTCTCTAACACATCAGGTGGAATTGGCTGGGCGAAAAATTCATCCGTTAACCGAAATGCTTGTTCTCTAGTTATTTTATGATGGCGAAGAATACCCATAAATTGATGTACATTATTCATTTTTTGCCAGTCTTCAATTAATTTCTCAGTATCGACGTGGGAGTCTTCAACCAAGGCCTTCTTTGATGGCGTTTCTGCAAAAGTTAATGCGGTTTGTTGATCTTCATCTTTGAATTTCATAACAAGTTTAGCGTATGCTTCTCGATTACTTTCTGGTTGCAAATATATTTTTTGAATAGCTACTCCAGCGCCATCAAAAAATTGCAAGCTGAACATTTCATCTCCATCTGTGGTTTCTGCGACAGCAAAACCAAAAGCCCATGTTGGTAAAATAATACGTAAATCAATTTTCCTATCCACTGTTAAAATAAGACCCATAGCGCCAGTGATTTTCACATTGCTATATTCCCCCTTTCGCTCATGAACGGCGGCCTTATTACGAGTTAAGCTCATAATGTAACCTAAAGAAGGCAATTGTTCGATAATAGTCTTAAATTCACGGCTCAATCTGACCGATTGAACCCCGCATTGGTGATCGATCAATGCCGCCTCGGCCACATTCAACTTGTCAGCAACGTCTTTTCGGCGCAGTTTTGGTTCTTCTTGTTTCAAAAATTTAAACCGCTCTACTAACCCATTATTCATTTGGTTTTTATCAAAAAGGGTATTCAAATTAGTCATTTTATTCCTTTCAGTATTAATTTCTAGTTATATCAAAAAATTAAAAATAATTGTTCTTTTACATAAAAGATAATGAGAATCATAATCATTTGAGTGATTTAGTCAATTCATTCTTCCTGAAATACGCGCCATTTCTTCGAAAAAAAGCCTCTACAAATCAACCCAACATCTTGTTTAATATCAGATTTAAACATAATCACGTCTTCTTTTTGAAAAGTATGTGGCCGTGGAATAAACTTTTTACTTGCTAATGACAATGCGAATGATTATTATTAGCATTGTTATTCGTCGCATTAATTTAACGCTGCTAGACAGGAATGTTTGATTTATCTCCATGGTTGGAAGACATCGCAACAATTAACTCGGTTTTTTTATCATAGAGGGGTATAAAAGATGGCAAATGGTAAACGCCAAACACATAAATTTTCATTACTGCAGAGTTCAATTGCATTAGCACTAAGCTTGTCTTTTACGGCGCTAGTAGTTGCAGAGGAAGGTGAATTTATCGGAACGATTGAGTTGGGTGAAAGTAAACGCCAAGTTCAAACAGATACAGCAAGAGCCTTAACAGTTATTGACCAAGATGAAATCAATGACCGTCAAGCATCAACTATTGCAGAATTAATCGATTCAGTGCCTGGTGTGACCTTGGTAAATGGCTCAACACCGTCAGGATCGGGCATTAATATTCGAGGTTTTGGTGCCAATGGTACTTATGGTACTGACCAAAAAGTCGCTGTTATAGTTGATGGAGCAACAACAGGTGCTGAAGAGCTGTATCGAATTGGTAATCAATTATTTACAGATCCATATCTTTTTAAACGTATCGAAGTGAGCCGCGGCACCATAGGCAGCTTTGAGTATGGATCAGGAATCATTGGCGGGCTAGTTAAGCTAGAAACCATAGATGCGTCAGATATGACTGGTGGTGAAAATGGTGTGAAAACCCGTTTAACCGGAGGTATTTATAGTAACGAAAGTGGCAGAAATGGATCAGCTACGGTTGCCTGGCAGCCAAGCGAAGGTTTTGAATTTTTAGCCAATTACTCATACCGTGAACAAGATCACCAAGAAGATGGTGCTGGTAATGAAATAGGTAATAGTGAGTTTGATTTGCCTTCTTATTTGTTAAAAGCGAAGTTTGCTTTTACCGATGAACATACATTAACACTCAGTTACACTGATACATCCTCCTCTGACAGAGATGTGCCTTATGATAGCTTCCAAACAACAAGTGGCAGGTTTGGTAATGTAGATAAAGATATTGATTCACAAACTGCTTCTTTATTATTTAACTATAACCCTGTAAATAATGACTTTATCAACCTTGATATTGCTTTAAATTATGCTAATCAAGAAATTGATTCTACGAGCGTAGGTGGGCCTTCTTCTTTAAATGATGCCGACCACCAGTATGAAACAGCTAAGTTTTCAGTAAAAAATACAGCCTTTATTGATAACGGTTTTATCACTCACGATTTGCGTTTCGGTGTTGAGTTTATAGGAAAGGATAGGTTAACTGCTTATTCAGCACCGGGGGGTAGTGATGATCGCTATGCTTTATTTGTTGTTGATAACATTGAATTTGCTGATGGTTGGACTTTCTCACCCGCATTGCGTTATGAAGAGTCTGATATTGAGTCAGACCCAGAAGCAGAGGCTAAATATGGCAGAGATTTATCATTTACGAATGATGCACTCATGGGAGGCGCTGGCCTAAAGTATGAGTTCAAAAATGGCTTTAGTGCATTTGCCAGCTACGCCAGAACGGAAAGTTTACCCATCCTTGATGACCTTGATAACATGACAAGAAATGTAGACAAAGTCCTTCAATATATGCAACAACCAGAAGTCTCGAAGACGAAAGAGCTTGGTTTTTCATTTGATAAAATTGGCCTCTTCGGTGATGGCGATAAATTGGCATTGAAAGTCAATTATTACCGAACAGAAATAGATGATATTACTTCTTATTCAGCTGACAGTATTGAACTCGATGGATTTGAAATTGAAGGATCTTTGGCGTTTACTAACGGATTATATATTGATATGAACGCTAACATCGTCGCTGGTGAAAAGGATACGACTACACATGGCACTATTGATTGGCAAAATACGCCTGCTGATAGTATCAGTGCTAGTCTAGGTAAACGTTTCGATAACTTTGCTGATGTTAGCCTTGAAGTAATTCATAACGCTGATGAATCTAGATCTGAGCTAATCCGAGGACACAGCGGAGCCACACTCACTCAAGGAAATTATGACAGTTTCACCGTTGCAAATGTACGAGCGACTGTAACGCCCCAATCGTTGCCTAATACTGAGTTTCGTTTCAGCATTGAAAATATGACCAATGAAGAATACACGCCAGTATTGGCCACTCGTCAATCACCAGGACGTAACTTCAAACTAACAGTATCACACCTGTTCTAACTCAATAGTGATTTACATTCATCACCTTAACCATTACGCAGGCTTGGCTTTCCAAGTCTGCGTATTCTATTTTTACAAATTCATAAATGAAAAACGATCATGTCTTTATATGAAATTATGATTTCACCTATTACTACATTATTTGAGTTGGGTGGTTTTGTTTTAGCGCTCTTGGCGCTAGTGTCGGTGTTTACTCTGACCGTTGTTATTTATAAAAGTTGGCAGTTTTACTCAACACGGATTGGTCGTGATAACACGATTGAACAATTACTTGCTTTATTAGATAAAGGCGAACAGCAACAAGCAGAACAGCTAGTATGCGATTCTAAACATTTTCTTGCTCATACAGCTCATCTCGGTTTGAAATTACAAAATTCCAAAGCAAAAGGTATCGGGCAACGTTTAGAGGCGGAAGGCGAACAGAAGTTTTTGCCGTTGGAAAAAGGACTGCGTACCCTAGATTTAATTGCACAATTGGCTCCGTTATTAGGCCTACTTGGCACTGTTTTGGGAATGATAGAAGCGTTTCAATCTTTACAAAATGCTGGTTCTCACGTTGATCCAGCAGCATTAGCCGGTGGTATATGGGTTGCGTTAATGACCACAGCTGCGGGTTTGATCGTAGCGATTCCAACTTCAGTTGCCTTAGGCTGGTTTGAAGCGCGTATTAATGCAGAAAGAGTCAAGGCTGAGCATATGTTTTCAGTCATTTTAACACCGATGGCTCAACTTTCTGTATAGCTGGCACGTACAGGACATGACAGTTTGAAAAAACGACTTAATATCAGACGCCGTCTATCGCTCACACCGTTGATCGATGTGATTTTTTTGTTGCTACTGTTTTTCATGCTCGATACTACTTTTTCACGTTTTAGTGAGGTAGAGGTCTCTGTGATTGCTAATCAAGCTAGCAAGGCCAAGAGTTCGGATTCAGTACATCATCTCACTATTGCTGTAACCGACTTGATCCTAGACGGCAAAGTGTTATCTGACACAGAATTAATTTCATCATTACAAAATGGCTTAACCGATCAACCAATATTGGCTATTCGTCCAGATAACAAGATTAGTACTCAACGTATGATAGACGTGTTGGCCTTATTAAAAGATGTATTAAACATTAATATACGTGTGGTTACACCACAATGAAAAAACACAGACTAAAAACTAAAAGTGAACCGATGATTACCTTGATCAATATCGTGTTCTTGATTCTGATTTTCTTTTTGGTCTCTGGCACTTTGTATCAACCGGATGATGCTGATTTAAAGTTTGTTCAAACCCATGGGTTTGACTGTTGTATCACTCCAGACGCGCTGAGTATTACTAAGACCGGCGATTTATTATTTCACGGAAAACCCATTAGCTCTGTAAGCAGTTATATACAGCAGCTTGATTCTCCACTGATGGTTGCTAGTGTGCTCCCTGACAGACAACTGCCCGCAGTGAAATTACTTGCTTTGATTAAACAGCTTCGTACTGGAGGAGCTAAAAAAGTTATTGTTGTCACAGAGGAGAAAACACAATGACAATGCGTCAAAAAATTCCTCCAATTATTTGTTTTTTCATTGCATTTTCAGTACACGCTGTAACCTTTGCCATTGCTAATTTACAGCAAGAACAACCAAATAAAATAGAAGGTGGTCAGATAAGTGTTCAGTTTGATGTCAATCCATCTTATGCAAGCATTGACGCGCCAAAACAAGCACACCCGAGGCATACACAAACAGCATCAAGGCAGCTAGTGGGGGATCCCCTTATAACTGAGAGGCAACCACAAGAAATTGTGCAGACTGAAGAAGTTATGCCAGATATAACAAATACGGCTCACAAAATTTTTGAAAAAGAAGTGTTTGAATCTAAACCCTTGTTAAATCAACTTGGACTTAAAGAAAAAAAAGTAGTGGCTAAAAAATCAGAACAGAAAATAATAAAAACAGCACCGAAAAACAGGCCGAAACCTAGGGAGGAATTTAAAAAACCTGTTGATATTAAGGTGAAGAAAAATATTGAACCAAAGCCTAAAGAAAATAAAGAAGCGTTAAAAATAACGACATTAGATAGACGTGAAACTAAGTTTAAATCGGCACAAAAACCAATTGAAAACGGTAAAACAGAAAATGCTCCGTCGTCCTCAACCTCTAGCATTCAATCTAAGGGTGCCCAAGCAAATAAGTCCGCACAGGTAAAAACGGATGCTGCCAAATCGGCAGTAGAAGGCAATGCGGCGTCAACAAGTTATGCAGGTTTAATCATGCGTCACCTTGCTAAAGTGCGAAGGCCACATGCTGTTAAGGCCGGAGCAACATTGGTTACATTCACAATTGGAATAAAGGGTGAATTAGAATCTGCTAAAGTGTCAAAGCGATCTGGATCGCCCAAATTTGATCGTGATGCACTAAAAGTAGTTAAACGTGGTTCGCCATTCCCAATCCCTCCGGCAGATGTGAGTCGAACACTTGTGGTCGAAATTAAAGGTTCATAAGAAAATAATAATAAGCAAAAAATTCAATTTGTTATGATTTGAACAGAAGCTGTATCAATTTCTTGATGGTTCATGGTCCGATGACTGAGCGCTGTGTCAGTTTTATTATTAGCCGTAGTGAACTTCATTTCCACTTGCCACACTGGATTAAAAAAAGTGGACATCGCAGGAAAGCTGGTACATTTAAAGATAATGAATGGTAATGGGGCGTAATATCAAAAAATCAGTTTGCCCTCATTAATCCCAATCTACTCTGGGCTTAGCGGCAAGCTCGCATCTCTAAAAATACCACAAAACCTGCCGCTCGATAGGCTCAAACGTGAATTTCGAGTCAGTCAAATCAATAAAGTTTGGGTAGCTGGCACCACTCTAGTCACTGATGCGCTAACGATGTTGCTTTCACGTAGAGACAAGGCAAAAGATGTGATTGTCCATTCAGATCATGGCAGCACTTATGCACCCGGTGATTAACGAAAACTCATTAAAGATAATGGCTTCCTTTGTGGCATGAGCCGAAAAGGCGAATGCCATGATAATGCGGCCGCTGAAAGTTTCTTCAGCAGCCTCAAAACAGCGTTAGTTGGTATTTTAAAAATAAACCTTCAAGCATAAGAAAGTAGCCCCGACTAAACTAGTCGGGGCTACTTTTAGGGTTAAATCAAATTAATCTGCTTTTTTTACAATTTGAGCTTGAATATAGTTTTCAATACCCATTTTCTCGATTAAGCCTAATTGGGCTTCCAACCAATCGATATGTTCTTCTTCTGAATCTAAAATATTTTTGAATAAATCGCGCGAGATAAAATCACTAACTTTCTCAGCGTGAATAATTCCTTCTTTAAGATCAGGCACAGCATCATATTCTAATGCTAAATCACATTCGAGCATTTCTTTGGTATTTTCACCAATGCGAAGCGCGCCAAGATCTTGCATATTAGGTAAACCTTCAAGGAATAATATACGGTCAACCAACATGTCAGCATGCTTCATTTCATCAATTGATTCATGATACTCATATTCTGCAAGATTAGTCATTCCCCAATCTTTATACATTTTCGCGTGAAGAAAATACTGATTGATCGCGATCAATTCATTTCCCAATGCTTTATTAAGCAAATCTAGTACTTTTACATCCCCTTTCATGCTGTCGTCCCCCGTCGAGGTTTAAAAGGATATACTTTAGCTCTTAACTCCCGTTATAGCAATAAGCATGATTTTACAACTCAAGAGCCTCAAGCACTTAAGTGTATGGCTTTATCTTCAGGTATATGGTCTTGGATAAGAGCATTAACTTTAAACTTACATTTGCCACAACAACTTGTCGCACCCGTTTCTTCACAAATCCCCTTAAGTGATGTCACGCCACTCTCTAATGTTGATTTTATTGTTGCTGAATTTACATTATTACAAATACAGACAATCATGAAAGAAGTACCTTCTCTTTAACTCTTGAGGCTAATGATAATGATTCGCATTCATAATGTCAATGCTTAAAGCTATTTTCTAACCTTTAGATAGCAACCATACATTACAGTGCTAATAAAATTATTAAGCTTCAGATAAAAAAAAGCCCCGACTAAACTAGTCGAGGCCTTTTTATTTAAGCATTTACGATGAGTTGACTTGCTTACATCATGCCGCCCATGCCACCCATACCACCGCCCATATCAGGCATTGCAGCAGCGCCTTCTTGTGGCGTTTCAGCAATCATTGCTTCTGTTGTTAGCATTAAGCCAGCAACTGAACCTGCATTTTGCAATGCAGTACGTGTTACTTTAGTTGGATCAAGGATACCCATTTCAATCATATCGCCATAAACGCTTGTTGCTGCATTGTAACCAAAGTTACCTTCACCAGCCGCAACTTCATTTAATACAACCGATGCTTCTTCACCTGCATTAGTCACGATTTGACGTAAAGGCTCTTCCATTGCACGACGCGCAATTTTAATGCCTGTGTCTTGATCGTGGTTATCACCTCTCAATTCACCCAAGCTGCCTTCTGCACGAACAAGCGCTACACCACCACCTGCAACAACGCCTTCTTCAACGGCTGCGCGAGTTGCATGTAGTGCATCTTCAACACGTGCTTTCTTCTCTTTCATTTCCATTTCAGTTGCTGCACCAACTTTGATGACGGCAACACCGCCAGCTAGTTTAGCAACACGTTCTTGCAATTTCTCTTTATCGTAATCAGATGAAGAGTCAGCAATTTGCGAACGTATTTGTTCAACACGTGCTGTAATTTCAGACGCATTACCTGCACCATCAATAACGATTGTATTTTCTTTGCTGATGTTGATTTTCTTAGCTTGACCAAGATCTTCTAAAGTAACTTTCTCTAGGTTTAAACCTACTTCTTCAGAAATGACAGTACCGCCAGTCAATGTAGCAATATCTTGTAACATTGCTTTACGACGGTCACCAAAACCAGGTGCTTTAACAGCGCATACTTTAACAATACCACGCATGCTGTTCACCACTAATGTTGCTAGTGCTTCGCCTTCGATATCTTCAGCAATAATCAACAGTGGACGGCTTGCTTTTGCAACAGCTTCCAATGTTGGTAATAATTCACGGATATTTGAGATTTTTTTATCAAATAATAATACAAACGGATCTTCAAGATCAGCTGTCATTGTTTGTTGGTCGTTAACAAAGTAAGGAGATAGGTAGCCGCGGTCGAACTGCATACCTTCTACAACGTCTAATTCGTTTTCGAAACCAGAACCATCTTCAACAGTAATAACGCCTTCTTTGCCTACTTTTTGCATTGCTTCAGCAATAATGCCACCAACAGATACATCAGAGTTAGCAGAGATAGTACCTACTTGAGCAATCGCTTTGTCATCATCACATGAAGAAGACATACCTTTTAGTTCTGCTACTGCAGCCATAACTGCTTTATCGATACCACGTTTTAGATCCATTGGGTTCATACCCGCAGCAACGGCTTTCATGCCCTCACGTAGAATAGCTTGTGCTAATACAGTTGCAGTTGTTGTACCGTCACCCGCAGCATCAGAAGTGTGAGAAGCAACTTCTTTCACCATTTGTGCACCCATGTTTTCGAATTTATTTTCTAATTCGATTTCTTTTGCAACAGAGACACCGTCTTTAGTGACTGTTGGTGCGCCGTAGCTTTTATCTAAAACAACATTACGACCTTTAGGGCCTAATGTTACTTTTACAGCATTAGCCAATGTGTTAACACCCTCGACCATTAAACTACGCGCATCTGCGCCAAATTTGACTTCTTTTGCAGCCATGTTAATTCCTCTTAATATTCTTTAATATATGGTGGGAGAAAGACATTTAGTCTTCTAGTACAGCGACGATGTCGTCTTCGCGCATAACGAGTAATTCTTCGCCATCAACTTTAACTTCAGTCCCAGCATATTTGCCGAACATAACGATATCGCCAATTTTGACATCCATAGCGCGTACATCGCCTGAATCAGTAATCTTGCCGTGTCCTGCAGCAACAATTTCACCTGTAGCAGGTTTTTCAGTTGCACTGTCGGGTATCACGATTCCACCAGCGCTAGTTGTTTCTTCTTCCATGCGACGAACAATCACACGATCATGTAAGGGACGAATACTCATTAAACTTTCCTCAAAAAATGTCTAATAAAAAAATTAGGAAACCCATATATGGGGCTGCAAAAAATAACTTCAAGGGTTAACAATAAAATTTATTTCAATTGCTCATGATCATCACGATCAACAATTTCACCTTCAATAATAGTTGAGTCATCCGAGCTTCTGTGTGAATACCTCGTCTTCCCTTGCATTGTGAACTGGCCCTTTTTTAATAATGGTTTGATTAACGCTTGACGGAAAAAAGGAATCAGCAGGATAAAACCAAGCGTATCAGTAAAGAAACCAGGGATTAATAACAACACACCACTGAGAGCTAAAGCGATGCCTTCGAGCATTTCCAGAGCAGGCAAACTACCTTGTTGTAGGTTAGCTTGTGCTCGTAATAAGGTTGAAGCACCTTGAGTACGTATTAAGCCAGCCCCGATAACAGCCGTTGCTACTACAGAGAAAGTAGTCCAACCAGCACCAATAATCTCACCAACTTGAATGAGGAAATAAATTTCAATCAGAGGTAATAATAAGAATAAAACAAATAATATTCGAAACATAACAGGCTTCTTTTGTTGTAGTATTTATCCGGAATATGGCGTTATAATTACTATTTTTCAAGTCTTAACTTGTATTCTTAACCCAAAAAAATATGCCCTAAATTTAGTAAGGATACATATATATCATTGTTTTATATTAAATAAGACAATATAACACGATGAACAGCTTCTAGTTATAAGCTATTATGTTAAATGTTGACATTGTAATATTATTGTAATAATTCCTTCATCAAGGTGAAGTATATTATCGTTAAACTGCACGAACTCGACCAAGTTGTCGACCCGATTTTTTTACATAATGAGGATATTCTTTTGAAACTTAAAACTTCATCTCTATTAATTGCTGGTGCGTTATTTAGCGTTGCATTTATGCCTGCACAAGCGAACAACGAAGCTATGATGGACCTACTTAAAGTTCTTCGTGACCAAGGTACAATCACAGAAAAAAACTTTGAACTGTTAACAAGCGCTGCTAAAGCTGATAAAGAGGTTGTTGACGACGTTGTCAACAAAGTTTCTACAGCTGAAAAGAAAACACCTAAAATCACAACTAAAGGCAAAATAAAAATAGAAAGTGCTGACGGCAACTACTCATTCCAACCAATCGGTCGTGTAATGTGGGATGCGGTTTCTACTGATGACGATAATGATGGAAGTAAAGAATTCCATGGTACTGAATTACGTCGTGCTCGTTTAGGCTTCTCTGGTAAAGCTTATGACTGGGGGTATAAATTTGAAGCTGATTTCGCTGGCGGTGATGTTTCTCTTAAAGATGCATACGTAAGCTACAACACAAAATTAGCGGGCAACAAAACAAGCATCAAATTTGGTCAATCGCAAATTGCATTTGGATTCAACATCGCATCAAGCAGCAAGTACATGACATTCCTAGATCGCCCTTGGTTTGCTGATAAAGATACTTCACCTTCACGTCGAAGTGGTGTCGCAGCTAAAGTGGTTGGCAAAACTTGGACTGCAGCAACATCTGTGACTCAAGGTAAATTATCTGGTGGTACAGCAGCAGACTCTGATAATGGCACAACTTACGCATTACGAGGTACATTCATGCCTTATAGAGCTAGCAAAACTCAATTGGTTCAATTGGGTGGTGGCTACATGAGAACTTCTGGAAGCGATGACTCATTTAGCTTCTCAAATCATTTAAGCGCACATGAAGATCCTATAAAAATAAAATCAGCAACAATTGCAGGTGCTGACTATGATGGCAGTGATGCATTTGGATTTGATGCTGTAGCAATTTTTGGTTCATTCCACGCAATGGGTGAATACAATGGCTTTACTGCAAATGCTAATGACGGTGCAAGTGACATTGATGTTGATTCTTTCGCAGTTGAAACAGGTTATTTCTTAACTGGCGAATCAATGAAGTTGAAAAAAGGCTTATGGAGTGGTGTAACACCTAAATCATCAGCTGGCGCATGGCAAATTGCTACTCGCTTTGAAACAACTGATATTGATGACAATGCTAAAAACCAAGAAGCAGACATGTGGACTGTTGGTGTGAACTACTACGCGAATTCAAACATTCGCTTCATGTTAGATTACAGCACAGTAACATCATTTGAATCCGCAGGTGTTGAGCAACCAGAACCTTCTGCAATCAAATTCCGTGCACAAGCTAAATGGTAAGCCCTACTTGAGTTAACGCTCTAAGTAAATCTGAGAAAGCCCCATCTAAATTAATTTAGATGGGGCTTTTTTTTAGTTAGCTATCAATTAAAGGTAATATTTTGACTAAGAAAGAACTTCAACAAGGTATTTTACTTGATCAGATATTAGCAACGTCTGCACTTACACCATTATTTCAACCGATAGTGTCACTTAAAAAGAACAAGATATATAGTTATGAAGCACTTATTCGTGGCCCATCCGATAGTTTGTTACATTCACCAATTAATTTGATGCCGCCAGCCGTTATGGACGTGAATTGCATGGAAAAAAGCCAATTCACTTATTTCTAGGCTCTGAACCTACGATCGCCGATATTAATCTACCACTGAAAAAATTAAGTTCTCAAATCACCAGCCAAGAAGGCTATATGCAACATCGTGTTTTTGTCATTACTGAAAAAAACCAATACCGTGGTATTGGTAGTTTAATGGACTTACTACGTCAAATTACAGACCTACAAATAACGGCCGCGCGTTATGCAAACCCGTTAAGTAGTTTGCCTGGCAATTGCCAATTTCAGAACATACAACAGAAATGATTGAACAACACTGTGATGTGATGATGTGTTATTTCGATTTAGATAATTTTAAACCTTATAACGATATTTATGGCTTTGCCAAAGGCGATAAAACAATTCGAAGCACAGCTGAGTTATTGGTCAACCACACCGATACTGAGATAGACTTTATTGATCTTTACCCTGCTTTTTACACAGATAAGCATCAACAAGGTATGTCCGCTCAAGATCGCCATGGTAAAATGGTGTTTTATCCTCTATTAGCGCTTTCTATCGGTGTAGTTAGAATCATCGAGTTTCCATTGATAAAAAATGAAGCCGACTTAGCTGAATATCCTACAAAAGCCAAATCAGCATTGAAGGAAATAGTCTATATCAGCTTAAACCCATTGATTTTATTTAATGAAAATAACTTAACTTGATATTTCTTTTCTGTCAGGGGAGGTTAATCCCATACTTCCCCTCGAATTTTTAATTCACTTTGGCTGATCCTAAAATAATTAAGCCAACACTAATAATCAAAGCAGATAACAATCGCCATTGCCAAGCCTGACGTTCTTTCAAAAGAGTCAGTCCTAATAGGTTCGCCAATACAATACCGGCATTGGTAAATGAAACAACGTAGGCAGCAGGTAAATATTGCATTGCTTGAATCACTAAGGCATAGGCCGTACCAATGAATAAACCGCCAGGTAAGAGGTATTTCATCGCAGGGCGTTTAATAGGTATTACTCGATCATTATGATGCTTATTCTGTAGGCTCAATGTAAGAAAGGCGCCTAAATACCCTAGCGTTACGAAACCTAATAAAGCAGGAAAGCTAGGCAAAAAGGCTACGGCAACCTTATCGCTCAAAGAATAAACACTGGTAAAAAAGGCTGCGGTCAAAGCCCATGGTAGGGCATGGATGGTTTCACCACCCCGCGCCGATAATGCCAGCATCCATAAACCTATAATACTAATCAATATACCTAGCCATGCTTGCATGACCAAGTCTTCACCGAATAACAACATCGACCAAAGTGCAATTAATACGGGAGAACTGCGTGCAAGTGGGTAAACTAAAGCCACAGGGGCAAAATGATAGGCTCGCCTTAGACTGATAAAGTAGGCGCTGTTAGCAAATATAGTAATAGCTGCAGCCACGAATAAGCTTGGTGTCCATTGCGCATCTACAATCAGACCATATATACCAATTGGACCGACTAAGATCAAATGAGCCAACAGACCCCACCATAAATAATCAGCTTGCTTTTCCACATGCCTAGCAAGCAAATTCCACGATACGTGCATTACAACGGATAGCCCGATCAGTAGCAATGCAGTGCTCATCGTGCAGTGAGATCTAGCGTTAAACTATCATTTGCTACATGCATATCATGGGGTAATGCCCCCACATTATTAGCCAACCAATCATCGAATGTATGACTGATATGCGTAAGATAAGTCTTACGCGGAGAAATTTGTTCATGCACCTCTATCGCCATGGTCAGATCATTATGATTACGAGGCTCTATTTTTAGCGGTGGTGTTGAGCAATCCAACACCATGACATCAGGCTTCCAGTTCTGTAAAAACAATGCGGTTTTCTCTGGTAACCCCGCTGTGTCGGTCAGATAGGCAAGTCTTTTTTCTTCATACTGAATGGCATAACCAAGACATAATTTTGAATGATTAAGGGGAAGTGGTGTGACGGTAACATCACCAAAAGAGCGTTGCTCAAATGGCTGCATTTGGTCAGAAAAATCTAGAATGCCTGGGTGTTTGAATAAATCATCACACCCTTGTTCATCTGCTGGTCCATGAACAGGAATGGTCTCCCCCTCTCCCCAACGAATTGGGAACAAGCCTTGCACATGATCCATATGATAATGAGTTAATAAAACACGTGAAAAACTACCTGCGGGGAAACGTTCACCTAACTGCAAGCTACCTGCATCAAGTAATAGGGTTTGGTCATCGAACATCAATGCAGCACTACAAGGCCCTCGGCGATATTCGATAATATTCTTGGCTCGAACACAGGCGCTACAATCGCATCCATAAGCCGGCATACCTGCCGCATTCCCCGTTCCAACAAATTTTAAACGCATGGGCTTATTTTCCTGTTATCACATTAAGTAATTGTTCACCCGCTTCAGCTAAATCACCATCATTATTGATAACAATTAGATTCCTGTGTTGCAGATTATCTAAAGTACGTGCACGCTCCAAGCGTTGTTTAATATCTTTAGCATTTTCTCGACCTCTCCCTTCTAGCCTTTCACGTAAAATAGATTGGTCAACTCGAATTAATACTGGACGTAATTCTGGATAATTCCATGAAGCACGTTCCAAATAGGCTCTTGATCCATTCATCACCACATTCAAACCCTTGCCTAACCATTGGTTAATGCCAATTCCAATGCCATAACGTAAGCCATGACTATCCCAATTCATGGCAAAACAACCTTGATCTAAGCGTCGTTGGAACTCTTCCTCGCTCACTGCTACATGATTTTCATTGCCAGCATCAGCGGGGCGAGTAATGTAGCGATGAGCGAAGACTAAAGGAGCACCTTTACCAAGGTGTTCACGTGCGTAATCTAATAAGCTATCTTTACCGACACCGGAGGCCCCGATGATGTAATACAAATTAGCTTCGGCCATGGTTATAGACACCTTGATAAACGGTTTGACCATTTAGCCAAACACGACCAATTTGGGGTAAGCCTGCTGGCATATCCACCATAATTAAATCTGCACGCTTGCCCACTGTAATTTCACCACGATCATTTAAACCTGCCGCTTTGGCTGGGTTTAGTGTCACTAAACGTACTGCTGACGGTAGATCTATATTAGTTAAAGATGGCAATTTAATGACCGCAACGATTAAGGCTGCGGGTGCATAATCTGCACATAGGCAATCTGCCACGCCGGCTTCAATAGCATCTAATGCTTTCATTGAACCAGATTGACTTTTGCCGCGTAAAATATTTGGTGCACCAAAGACCGTACTCATGCCTAATTCTTGTGCTGCTGCCGCTTCCATATTGATCGGGAATTCAGAAATTTTAACGCCTAAACCGGTCATCGTTTCGATTCGTTCACGATTATCATCATCATGGCTAGCAACTGAAATACCTTTTCCCTGTGCGGCTTTAATCAATGTTTTAGCACGTTCAAAAGCGCCGCCTGCAGCACCTAGTTTTTTATCAATAATGTCATCAAGTTCTGCATCCGTTTTTTTATAACTACGTGCTAGATAATCACGATAGGCCGCCATATCTTTAAACTGGCCTTGCCCTGGGGTATGATCCATTAACGACAATAAATGCATATCATCATTGGCGATTAAATCTAATAATACTGGCAAGCCACTTTCGTCGGTGATTTCATAACGACAATGCACACGATTATCAATCAGGCCATGTGGCGCCCATGCATGGACTGCTTTGGCAATGCTGGCGGCAAAGTCATTATTACGCACACCCAATTCGTCATTAGCAAAAGCAATCGCATGATAAACCGTGGTAATACCTGAGGTTGCATTGCGTTTATCGGCTTGAGCCACAGCATAATCAAGTGGGAAATGGACATTTGGTCGTGGTTCAACTTCTTTTTCTAATGCATCACAATGCAGGTCGATCATGCCAGGCATTAATACTCGGCCAGCCAAATCAATTGCGTCCACATTATCAGCAACTGACTCAGGATTAATGGCTGCAATAATGCCATCTTCAATCAATAATGAAGCATCTTCCAAAATCTGATCTGCCAACACGATGCGGGCATGAGTTAAATATTGTTGTGTCATTATGCTACCTCTTTATTATTTAGTGCCGCGGGTGGTGTTAAGGTCACCACGTTCTCGGCTAATCGTTCTACTAAGTCGGGATGATGGAAAATCGCTAATATTGCTGTGCCTTCTGCTTTCATTCCTTGAATCATATCCACCACACGATCGGTCGTCGCAGGATCTAAACTTGCCGTGGGTTCATCAAGTAATAACAATCTCGGTTTAGCTATCAAACCACGGGCTAAATTTACCCGTTGTTTTTCACCGCCCGAAAAGGTTGCTGGTGGCACGCCCCATAATCGCTCTGGGATATTCAGCTGCTCTAAAAGCTCACGTGCTTTTTGGCGAGCTTGGTCACGGTCTACACCGCGCTGAAAAAGAGGCTGAGCAACCACATCTTCGGTCGCTTGTCGTGGTAAGGCATGTAAAAACTGAGTTACAAAGCCGATTTCATGACTACGTAAGTCCAATATTTGATACTCATCCGCCTGCACTAAATCTAGACTATTGCCATTTTCAGCATGATAAATAATGCGTCCTGATGAGGGTAAATAGGTGCGGAATATACCCTTTAGTACTGATGATTTACCGGCACCCGTTGGACCAATCAAGGCAGTTAACTTGCCGGCATAGACATCGAAATTCACACCACTCGATGACGGGATGATTTTTCCTTGTTCGTGCAGTTCAAAATGTTTGGAAAAACCTTCCACACTTAATATAGGTTCTGCTGTCATGTTCTTCTCCTTACAAAGCCGACGCGACAAGGCGTTGGGTATAAGCATGTTGTGGATCTTCCAAAATCTGATCGGTTAAACCCGATTCAATAATTCGGCCATATTTCATTACGATAGTCCGTCCTGCTAACAAGCGAACAACACCTAAATCATGAGTCACCACAATCATCGCTGTGTTCATTTCTTGCTGGATCTCTAAAATCAAATCAAGGATCTTGGCTTGCACGGATAAATCTAAACCTGTGGTCACCTCATCGAGATACAGCATCGGCGGATTGATTGCCAAGGCTTTGGCGATCTGAACCCGTTGTTGCATGCCACCTGAGAAATTTTTCGGTAATTCATCCATACGCTCGGTTAATACTTCAGTACGTTCCAATAATTCACGGGCACGCTCACGTATTTCTTTATAATTTAGTAAATCATTCATCAATAATCGCTCAGCGATATTACCGCCTGATGAAATACCAAAATTCAAACCCAAATGTGGGTTTTGATAAACCATGCCAAAACGATGATTACGCAAATGTCGTTTTTGAGCGGCATTCAAACCAAATAAATCATATTGTTTGTCATCATCAAAAAATGTCGCACGGCCGCTGGTCGGCTCTTGATCAAAAAACAGGTTTTTAACTACTGTAGATTTACCACTACCCGACTCCCCCATGATGCCGAGAATCTCACCTTTATAAAGATCCAATGACAAATCATGTATCGCCACGACACTTTTACAGTCTGGGCAAATATTGGTATCTAAATCTGGCCCTGTTTTAATAAAACAATTCAGACAGCCTTTACCAAAAACCTTACTTAAATTTCTTACTTCAAGAATTTTTTCCACCTTACTCTCCCTTGGCTATCACGTGTTCACGACACCAATCACTGTCTGAACATTGATATACTTTGTCGCCGATACTATTGCTAAATTCATCTAAAAAGCTGGTATTATCACCACAACGGTCACAACAGCGTCGCTGTCCATTTTCATCATTAAAACTTTCTACACGGAATGGCACATCATCAAACGCTAAAGGTTCGGCATCGGTATAAGGCGGCACGGCATAGATCTTCTTCTCACGCCCTGCACCCAATAAAACTAAGGCTTTGGATTGATTTAATTTAGGCACATCCCAACGTGGGATCGGTGATGGATCAATCACATAATGATTATTGATTCGTGTTGGATAACGATGTGAAATGGTGATTTCATCAAACTGCACAATGTCTTCGTACAACTTAACTAATAATCTCGAATAATCCGCCTCGCCATGCATGATTTTGCGTTTATCTTCTGATGGCTCAACGACGACTAAAGGATCGGGATACGGCACTTGCAGCACGATAATTTGATCTTCACGTAATGGCTTTTCAGGAATACGATGACGAGATTGAATCAAGTTCGCTTCATCGGTGATATCTGTGGTGTCGATACCATCACAAGTCATTTCGATAAAACTACGTAAATTCACCGCGTTGACGGAATCATCACTGCCTTGGTCGATCACTTTTAAGCTGTCATCAGCACCAATAATGGATAAGGTGAGTTGCAAACCACCGGTACCAAAACCACGCCCCATCGGCATTTCGCGAGAAGAATAAGGCACTTGATAACCGGGAATGGCAATCGCTTTTAATACGGTACGACGTACTTCTTTCTTAGCGTATTCATCTAGAAACCCAAAAGGATAAGCCGCGTTGGCTTGTCTCATTGCCGTCATGATGTTGCTCCTTCTGATTTGGCTTCTGCTTTATCTTGGGTAGTACGCAGGCGATCCATATCTGATTGGAAAGTCACGTAATGCGGCATTTTGTAATGGGTACAAAAACCCATTGAATCAATACCATCCACATGCAATAAGACAAACTCAGGATCTTCTGACGGATTAGTTGGGCCGTCTTTCATGCCTGCTTGCAGTGATCTATCAAGAATCGCCATCGCAATGGCTTTCACTTCGTTATTACCAAAACACGCACCGTAGCCTAGACTGAACGTTGGTTTTTCATTTTCATCATCACTTTCATACATAGCGACGATTTCACATTCCGTCATTAATACTTCACCGGCTTCAATCAATTCACCCGTAATTGGATGCGGCAACATCACGGGGATATAACCGACACGTAATTCCGCCACTGTTGGATGCACATCACCATACCCACGCATATTGGAGTAAGCGATTGCTAACAAGGATCCTGTTTCACCACGTGCCATTGTTGCTAGCGCAGCTGAACGTGGCACGGGAAATATTAACGGCTCACGAGTAATATCAAATGGTTCTTCAACCGCTGCTTTATCGACTTCAGCTAACAAACCATCAGCTCGTAAACTATCCAACACTTTAGGAAAAGTATCAGGAATATCCGGATCTGGACGTTCATCATCAAACCATTGTTTGGCAATCGATCGAAATGCTTCCGGTGTTTCATCTAATAATTCAGTTCGCATTAAACGCAAGGCATAATCTGTCGTCGCACCTAGCATTTGACCACCGATAATATCTTTAAAGGCAGCTGAAATCCGTCTGGTTACCCGCATCTCCGTAGTATCTAACACTGGCGTTTCTAAGAGACGTGGCTTAGTTGAGCGATAAGCACGTAATGCAAACGCCGCTTCTAAGGTGTCACCCAAGCTTTGTTTAATCGCTAATGAGGCAAGTTTAGGATGATATAAGCCGCCTTCTGACAATACGCGACCATGCAAAAAACGTAATTGATGTTCGATGGTATCCATATCTAATGGCGTGCCACTATCACCTTGTTCACAACGCAAATAATCTAGCGTGTCTTCAGCACCTTTGATGGCAAGACCACCGCCTTTAATGGCTACATATCCCATGATGTCACCTCAATTTTTGTAGTTCTTGGTAAAGCCATAACCTGTGAGTCATCAACCAATAACAAATCGACACCTAATGGGAATGAACTAATCCATTCCTCACGCTGATTAAGCCAATCGCGATTCAAACCGGCTATTTTTACTGAGATATCACCATTTACACCGGGGCCACTTAAGGTCAGATGACTATTCCCTTCGCTTAGATTTTCAACGACTAAAACAATCATTGCTGAATGTTCAGGTGACGATAACTCACCTAATAGTGGTTCAAAATCAACCGCGTTATCACCACGACATAAAATAGTGGTGGCATGTTCTACAGCCACTTTTTCTGCCTGCAATAAGGGCCTATCAGCTTCATCTAATAAATTGTGGTGATCACATAGATTCACTTCAGCATCAAGCAAGGTAGCTAGTAAAGCCCGTGCTGGCGAGGCATTGTCAGTCAACTCGCTAAGATTTTCCGTTTTACCAGGGCGTGACATAACCTCCATCAAACCGCGAAATACTCGCTGTTGCACTTCAGGCAACCAGATAGCTTCAATTTTGCTCATCATCTTCTCCTTCTTCTGCACCTAATAGCGAGAAATCAACGTGAGTACGTTTCAACATTTGTTTACGATTACGTTGCTCAGCTGCCAATTTGTCAGCGCCTTGTTGTAATAGCGATGTGAGCAAGTCATGACCTACTAATTGATTGGCTAATACGGCATCACAAACGGCAAGAGCTTCAGCCAGATCTTTGTCATCATCCATTACTTGAGCGGCACCTTCTGCTTTATCACCATTTGCTAAGGTTAATTCCACCCATGCACTGGCAACGGGAATCTCACCAAGATAAAAGGGCTCTTGTAATGCGCCATCGCGCAGTTTAAGCATGCCCAAACCACTTTGTGGTAACGACTTATAACGTAGGTCCCAACCCGTCGTTATCTGCTGCGCAAGTTGTTTAACCCGCTTTGTGTCTACTGCCATCAGTAATCTGATCCAGTTTTTACGTTCGTTTATATTCACTTTCACCTCTTTATATAGATATCTAGACAAGTATTGTTTCGACCCTGAAATAATTCAGGAAAATGGAATTACATTGCTTTGGTTCTGATCTTTTGGCTGAAATATTCCAACACCATCACAGTGATTAAAATAACCAATAAAATGGTGGCTACATGGGAATAAGAAAACATATCCCAACGGCCTTTTAACTCCATGCCAATACCGCCGGCGCCGACCATTCCTAGTACGGTTGCGGTGCGGATATTTCGTTCCAGAATGTATTGCACATAACCAACATAACTTGGAAATACTTGCGGTAAGACGGCATAACGTAGAACTTGTACTTTGTTGGCACCACTTGATAACAAGGCATCTTGTGGGCCTTTTGGTGCATTTTCGATTTCATCAGCAAAGAATTTACCGAGTACACCACTGGTATGCATCGCCAAGGCAAAAATACCGGCAATGGGACCAAAGCCGTACATCAAGACAAAGAACAAAGCCATAATCAGTTCAGGCATGGCTCGATGAAAACTCAAAATAAAGCGGGCAACGAGATAGGTAAATTTATTCGGGCTGTAATTTTTAGCTGAAAAAATAGCGAGCGGTATGGAAATTATCACTGATAGAAATGTACCCCAGAACCCCATTTCAATGGTTTCCCACATCTTAACGAGTACTTTCCACAAATAACCAAAAGGCGTCACCAAATATTCTTTTGTTTCTGTCGTATAAGTTTCATTGAGTGCATCGTAAAGTTGCTCATCAACTACTTCGATATGACTAAACATTGGCAAGTTATCTCGATCAAAATCAACAATTCGATTGGTCGATTTTCTTGATTCAATCGTGAATGGAAAGGCTTCTCTGACAAAGCTTGTTGCGCCATCTAACACGGTAGATTGTGTCAATCCCGTCACGGCCAATGCAGCTTCACCTGTTTTATAGGCCGCCTTATCCATTTCGGTATTACGTGCAGAAAAACCTAATACGATGAATACGATCAATAGTAGACCAATCATTTTCGGCGTCACCATCTGCTGTAAAGACCACTGTTGCCAATCATTTTTGGCGCTTGTAGATGTATTGTTTGACATAATAATCCTTAGGCTACGGCTACGTTTAAATCAGCCGAATCAACTGATATGTTGTTTTGTTCAGATAATTCACGCTCTTTTGCCGTGGCAGCACGATATTCATTACCATAAATGGCTTTCAATGCCGCATCGTTCAACTCACTTGGCGGACCACTAAAGACAACTTGTCCTTCACGCATCGCGATAATACGATCAGCAAATTCAATCGCGTATTCAATCTGATGCAAGCTACATAAAACCGTTGCATTATGATTGTGAGAAGCCATTTTCAAACTCTTCAACACCTGACGACTAACGGTTGGATCAAGACTGGCTACCGGCTCATCTGCTAACACAACTTTTGGCTCGGACATAAAAGCACGAGCAATCGCTACACGTTGTTGTTGTCCACCCGATAAGGCCGCAGCACGACGGTAAATATGCTTCTCTTTTAAATCGACTTCTTGCAATAACATGCAAGCGCGACGCTCATCTTCTCTGGCAAACAATTTGAATAAACTTTTAAACGTGGGCACGGCAAATAATTTACCGGTCAAAACATTATGTAATACCGATAATCTTGGCACTAAATGTAATTGTTGATGAATCATGCTGATTTGTTGCTGCAATGTACGTTTAGTTTTTTTTGTCATTACCACACCATCTAAGGCGACCTCACCCGATGTAGGGTCAACTAAACCATTTAACATGCTCATCAATGTTGATTTACCTGCACCTGAAGGGCCTAATAACACGCAAAACTCACCTTTATTAATAGTGAGATTGACGTTATCAACTGCTTTGGTGCCATCGTCGTATATAACCGATGTTGATTTAAATTCCAGCATAAAAATACTTGCTTTATGTTTTAAGATCAGGAAAAGAGAGAAGCGCCTAGCACTTCTCCCTCGCTGATTTTTTCTTACTTTATTTACCAGACTTATCGATAAGGTCTGCTTTTAATTCATCCGTTACTTTTGATAGCTTTTTAAGTACTGCTAACATTTTGTCTTGTGAATAATTTGCGTCATAACGGTCTACTTTCTTACCGCCGTAACCACGAATTAATTCAGGGTTCACGTGGTTATGAATGTCATTGAAGGCTGCTTTCAATTTTGCTTTCAATTCAGGAGACAAGTTTGGGTTCATCGCTAACGGTGGGTTAGGGATTGGCTCTGATTTTGCTAAAACACGGAATTTAGAGGGGTCAATAATGCCTTTATTAACTGCTTTTTCCCATGAGTTAAATGAGGCTGCTGCTGCATCAGTACGGCCTTCTTTCAGCGCCGCAATTGAGTTAGTGTGACTACCTGTGATAATGACTTTTGCAATATCATTTACAGGATCAACACCGGCATCAATAATCATTGCCATTGGGAAGTTAAACGATGATGTAGAAGACGTTGAACCAACTGAAATTGATTTACCTTTAAGATCAGTGATTGTATCTACGCCATTACCAATTTTAGTGAAAATACCTGAGTAGTAAACTGACTCACCTTTTTTCACATCTAATGCTAATAATTCAGCACCACACATTTTGTGGGCTTGACCGAATGTAACTGGGCCATACCATGCGATATCTGCTTGGTTAGAACATAAACCTTTAACAACAGCTGCATAGCTTTCGCCAGACATCACTTTAAAGTGAACGCCATATTGTTTTGCAATAGCATCAAATACAGGCTTGTAATCTTCAGCAACATCAGCACCGCCTGTATCGGCAGGTACCATCATTACACGCAAAGGATCAGAAGCTGTACCAGTTGGTAAATCAACAGCATAAACGCTTGAACTCATTACAACAGCTGCAGTTGCAGCTGTAAAAAGTTGTTTCAATTTCATTTGGAAAAACTCCAGTTAGTTAGATTGATAAAAAATTAAAGGGTAAAAGAAAGTTGAACGCGATCAGCACGAAAACGTGTGATTGAATATTCAACAGGGTGCTTGGTGACAGCATCAATATTGATACTTTTCACCCGTAATACTGGGAAATTCTGTGGAATTTGCAGATGTGCAGCATCATCTCCCATTGGCAAACTGGCTGTGGCTAGACTTTCTTTGCGTAATAGCGAAATGTGTAATTTCTGCTTGAAAAAAGAATGCAAAGAACCACTTTGATAGTCTGTTTCAATTTCTGGATAAACATTAACGGGGATGAAATGAGAAATAACACAAAATGGTCGGTCATCAACCTGTCTTAATGTTTCAAGCATCAATACCGGTGTTTCAATATCGATATTTAGTCGGCGAGCAACACCGCCGTGAGCGGGAACAATGATTTTACGAATGATGCTGGTGTCTGTCGTTTTACCTAATGATTCGATCGTTTCAGTAAAGCGGGTGTGTTCACCAATTTGGTAATCTAATGATGAACCCAAAATCAGCGTGCCACGACCGTGTTGACGCTCAACCATGCCAGCATTCACTAACTCATCAATAGCGTGACGTATGGTATGACGATTAACAGAAAACCGAGCTGCAAGCTCATTTTCTGTCGACAGGTAATCACCAGCATCATAGCTAGACTTGATTTCCTGCTCTAGAATCCGCGTGATTTGCTGATAAACCGCTTCACCCGTATTTCGATTAACTGCATACAATGTCATCTAGACATCTCCATAAGAATTTATGGGTGTATCAAATCAATTTCTTGTGACAGGTTAATTAAATTTAGGTGACGTTTTTATGAAGTTTCTATGACAAATTTATGACTGTGATTGGATTTGTTCTATGACATACTGAACTCGTTGTTTAACTTTCTCACGAGCTTCACGGAACTCAGCTTGAAGCTCTTCTTCTGTACCTTTTATTTTAGCTGGATCGGCTAATGGCAAATGTAGCTTAATCGTGTGAGGACTAATCACTGGGCATTGCTCTTCGGCGTTATCACATAAGGTTACGAGTAAGTCTGTCCATTCCAACATTTCACTATTGATACGAATTGACTCTTGCCGTGAGATATCAATACCTACTTCATCCATTGCTGAAATCGCCAACTGGTTCTTACCATGAGCTTCGATACCTGCAGACTTAATAATGATTAAGTCACCCGCTAGCTCTCTTGCCCAACCTTCCGCCATTTGTGATCGACAGGCATTGCCAGTGCACAAAAACATTACTCTCATTCTTTCCATTTCTTTCTCTAACTTACATATTATCTCAAGAAAGGTATCAGTTAAATATTACAAACTTATGAATCTGTTACAATTTCTGTGTTTAGTTTTAGTTATATTCATACATTTTCAATGTGTCATCTGTTAAAATGGCCCATCAATTTAATCTTATAGAAGCCTCATCGTGAAAAGAATTCTTATATCCTTATTTATTATTATTCCTCTATTAGCGCCATTCGTCAGTCAGGCACAAACGACACGCTATGTATCTGATGAACTTGATATCATGATGCGTAATGGTCAAGGCGTTAAGTTTGCCATCAAAAGAGTATTAACCTCTGGCACTCGCTTAGAAGTAATTGAAACTGATCCTACCGGTTATTCAAAAGTTAAAACCTCAAAAGGTGTCACGGGCTGGGTACTTACTCGATTACTCAGTAACCAACCCAGTGCTCGAGATCGCCTCGCTTCTAGTGAAAAAAAAGTAGCCAATTTAGAATTAGAACTTGCAAAATATAAAGAAGAAACTCAGGCACTATCAACACAGAATAGTTCGGCCAGTAGTGACAACTTAACACTAAAGGAAACATCACAGCGTTTAAGCAAAGAATTAGATGATTTGCGTAGAACAGCTTCAAATGCTGTGGCATTAAATAATGAGAATCGTCACTTAAAAGAAATGCTTCAGCAGATTGATAACCAAATGCAATCATTGATTATTGAAAATAGTGCGCTCAAAGAGAGTGATGCAAAACGATGGTTTTTAATTGGTGCAGCGGTATTATTCTTAGGTTTGATACTTGGTTTAATACTGCCGCGGCTGAGAATTCAAAAGAAAAATAGCTGGAGCAGCTTCTAAAGCAGCGTCCAGCTTCCTTGTAATAAAAAAGCCGTATCAATATTGATACGGCTTTTTTATTGCTCTCTATTTTATCACTTGAACTTTAACATCATTCAATATACAGTATTTGATATATATCATTTTTTGAATATTGAATATTTCAATGCCTGTAGATGCTGATACTTTTTTTTCTGTTTTATCTCACCCTATGCGACTCCGATCTCTGGTGTTGATACAACAAACCGATGAACTGTGTGTGTGTGAATTAACTCATGTGCTAGGTTTAGCTCAGCCTGTTATCTCCCGCCATTTAGCACAACTTAAACAAGCGGGCTTATTAGTCTCTCGTCGGCAAGGTTTATGGATTTATTATCACGTCAATACCGATCTGCCAGAGTGGATGAGTAAACTTATTGAAGTAACCACTAGTGGTATTACTTCAACATCTCCCTATATAGATGATTTGGAAACATTAACATCCATGTCAGATAGACCCAATCAAAGCTGTTGCTAATTAGGATTTAAAATGAAAATACGTGTGGGAATTAATGGCTTTGGTCGTATGGGTAAATTAGCACTACAAGCAGCTTGGGATCGAAGTGAGCTTGAATTTGTTCATATTAATGAAATTAGTGGTGATGCCGAATGCCACGCTCATCTACTACAGTTTGATTCTATTCACGGCCGCTGGGGTGAGGATAGAAAAATATCTCATTCACAAAACAACATTAATATTGACGACAAACAGCTGTCCTTTAGCCAATCCAAATCGCTTGAAGGTATTGACTGGAAGAGTCTTGGTATTGACCTGATTTTAGAATGTACTGGAAACTTTAAAACTGCTGAAGAATTACAACCGTATTTTGATCAAGGCATAAAAAAAGTGCTGGTGTCTGCACCGTGTCCAGAGCCAGCTCTTAACCTTGTCTATGGTGTAAATCATCACCTTTATGATCCAGCATGCCATAACATCATCACAGCGGCATCATGCACCACCAACTGTTTAGCACCTGTGGTCAAAGTAATGCATGAATCACTCGGTATAAAACATGGTTCAATGACTACTATTCACAATATTACCAACACCCAAACAATTGTCGATAAAGGCCATAAAGACCTCCGCCGTGCTCGTGCATCTGGTCAATCTTTGATCCCAACGTCAACGGGTTCAGCCCAAGCAATCACCACTATTTTTCCTGAACTTAAAGGTAAGCTTAATGGCTTAGCAGTCCGCGTTCCCTTAGTCAATGGCTCGCTTACTGACTTTGTATTTGAATCAAACCGCCCTACCAATCGTGATGACGTTAATGCATTGCTACAGTCTGCATCACAAGCACATCTACAAGATATTTTAGGCTTCGAAACACGGCCCTTAGTCTCAGCCGATTACACTAACGATCCTCGTTCAGCCATAATTGATGCCCCATCAACTATGGTTATTGATGATACTCAAGTTAAAATCTTAGCTTGGTATGACAATGAATGGGGCTATGTGAATCGCATGATTGATATCGCCGAGATGATCGCTAGGAAAATCTAATAATGGGCAATGATCATAGCTTGCGAAATTATGCTGTGATAACCGGCGGCTACTGGGCCTTCACATTAACGGATGGCGCAATTCGTATGCTGGTGGTGCTCTATTTCCACCAACTTGGTTATAGTCCATTAGCCATTGCCAGCTTATTTTTATTCTATGAGTTTTTTGGCATTGTGACTAACTTGGTTGGTGGTTGGCTCGCTGCCCGTTTTGGTCTCAATAACACCATGCATATCGGTATGTTGATGCAAATTATGGCGTTAATAATGCTCACGGTGCCCGTTGAATACTTAAGCGTTATATACGTGATGCTAGCCCAAGCGCTGTCTGGCATAGCGAAAGATCTCAATAAAATGAGTGCCAAAGCCAGTGTTAAATTATGTGTTCCAGCAACGCAACAAGACAATCAATCTAACCCATTATTCAAATGGGTAGCCGCTTTAACTGGCTCGAAAAACACGCTCAAAGGGGCTGGGTTTTTCCTAGGAGGATTATTACTAGCTTTATATGGCTTTCAAGGTGCTCTTTATATCTTGGCAGGCAGTTTATGTGCCGTATTAATACTGACATGGCTTTTATTACCTAGCGATCTAGGCAAAACTAACAATAAGGCCAAGTTCAGTCAGGTATTTTCAAACTCAGCTGCCATCAATTGGCTCTCTGCTGCTCGCTTTTTCTTATTCGGCTCACGGGATGTTTGGTTTGTGGTCGCCTTACCGGTTTACCTTACCACCAGCTTGGGTTGGAATTTTGAACAAACAGGGGCTTTCTTAGCCTTATGGCTTATCGGCTATGGCATAATTCAAGCCTGTACACCCAACATAATTCGAGGCCATAACCCAAATGGCAAAACGGCTCAATTGCTAGCAGCACTATTAATGCTAATTCCAGTTGGCATTGCTTGGGCACTAGAAAGTAGCCTCGATCCTACCTTCGTCATCATTATCGGTTTAAGCCTGTTTGCCATTGTGTTTGCCATTAACTCGGCGGTGCATTCTTATTTAATTGTGCAGTGGGCAGATAAAGACAAGCTCGCGATGAATGTCGGCTTTTATTATATGGCCAATGCAGGTGGCCGCTTAACCGGCACGATTTTATCAGGGCTATTATTTCAATACTACGGACTTTATGGTTGCCTTATTGCCTCTAGTCTATTGATTGGTACTGCTGCACTATTATCGCAAGCACTGCCTAGGCATCAAGGCTAAGCTAGAGAAGTTATCAAATGGGCATCTTTGAACGTTATTTATCACTCTGGGTTGGTATCAGTATTATTATTGGTGTGCTTACGGGTAACTCATTTCCCGTCTTTTTCAATTTAGTCGCCCAATTAGAGTTTGCTCATGTCAACTTAGTTATTGCCCTGTTTATTTGGCTGATGATTTATCCGATGATGGTCCAAATTGATTTTAATGCCATTAAAGATGTAAGAAAACAACCTAAAGGTCTGATGTTAACGCTGATTATCAATTGGCTAATCAAACCCTTCACCATGGCCTTACTTGGCTGGCTATTCTTTAAAATACTATTTATTGACTGGGTCGATCCCAGTACAGCAAACGAATATATCGCTGGCATGATTCTATTGGGAGTAGCCCCATGTACTGCTATGGTTTTTGTTTGGAGCCAAATGACCAAAGGCGACCCCAATTACACGCTAGTGCAAGTGTCAATTAATGATGTGATCATGATTTTTGCCTTTGCTCCCATCACGGCATTTTTACTCGGAGTTAGCGATATTCAAGTGCCATGGAAAACACTACTTATTTCGGTGCTGTTATATGTTGTATTACCACTTATTGCAGGTATTTTAACTCGTAATAGGCTTAATCGATATGGCCATGATGATAAACTGCAACACTTATTAACCACAATCAAACCTTGGTCAATTCTCGGTTTGTTATCAACTGTTGTATTACTATTTGGTTTTCAGGCCGAAATAATTCTGCAACAACCAGAAACCATTGTGTTGATTGCGATTCCTTTACTGCTCCAAACTTATGGCATCTTTGCCATAGCTTATTTTGCAGCAAAGCGACTCAAACTTGCCCACAATATTGCCGCCCCAGCTTGCATGATCGGAGCATCCAATTTTTTTGAATTAGCCGTCGCTGTCGCTGTCTCATTATTTGGACTACATTCTGGTGCAGCATTAGCCACCGTTGTGGGTGTATTAGTCGAAGTACCTGTGATGTTATCGTTGGTTTATTTCGTCAATCACACCCAACATTGGTTTAAACAATAATAGCTTTCTTAGCGTGTTTTATTGTGCCGTCAACTTGGAATGTGAACCATCACAATATGGTGTATTACCGGACTGTTTAGACGCACAGAGATATGCCACTTCACCTTTCTCAGCAGTAAAAGCCTTGGGCTGAAATAATGTGCCTTGATGAGCACCATCACAAAACGGTTGATTTGCATTGATTGGTGCTGCTGCACTCTTATCGCACCCACTGCCGAGACATTAAAGCTAAGCGATAAAGATTATCACAATGTCGACACTAGGGACTGTTAGTCTATTCGTCTAAATAGCTCTATTGTTCGTTTAAATACTAACCCTTAATTTTCGGCGAGCGTTAGCGAGTCCGACAATATTGACTTGTGCGCTGTCACAAGCTCAATATCTGGCAAATTACCTGCAACTTCTTGATAGGTTTTTCCTTGTGTGAGCGCCGTAATAACTGCAGGCAATGGCGCTGCCCAAATTTCAGGCAAATCCGCTTCTCCCTGCGTGACTATTGGAAAAGCTAATTTCTCTATTGGAGGACAGAAGTCGGCTGTTACACCTTGCTTATTTCCTCTTGCGTCAATCCGATACCAGCCGAAATGCTCAAGATATACTGCATTTAAGCCGTGCAGACAGAATGGAGGCTCGTCGGTAATAGTCAGACGTTGATAGCATAGGCCAGCAGGAATCTGATTCGCACGAAGAAGAGCCGCCAATAGATGACTTTTTGCATAACAGAAACCGGTGCCAGACTTAAGTACATCAGATGCCTTGCAAGTTACCGGGTTCAGCTTGTAATCGCCGCTATGTTTTATTTCATCACGAACAAACTCAAAACATTTTCGAGTAAGGTCTTCAGGTTCAGAAGCACCTTCGGCCAGAATTTTTGCCTGTTCTAATACCGCAGTCTCTTCCCAGTCAATATATTCTGTAGATCCTAAATACTTATTCATTAATTCGAACTCATAAGACGGCTAATGACTGCCGATAATTTACCGTTGATTGCCGACAGGCGCTTAGAACCGAACCGGTCGCGATAGCGAGCGGTTCTAACAGCTCTATTAGCGTGTTCTATGCTGCGGTCAACTTGGAATGTGAACCATCATAAAACGGTTGGTTTGCAGCTCCAGCTCCACCCCAGGTACAAAAGTAATACTGCTTACCTTAACTCAATGGCCCCCGTTTTAATAGCGACTATTTTCGTTTCCAGAATCAAAGGGCAATCAAAGATGACGCTTCCCTTTAACTGAAAGAAAAGGATAGGGGTTCGAACCTTGTTGGCTTGTCCATTCGCTAACTTCTACCAAATTATCCGCCTAGCATAAAACTACCCCCTTTACCTTGTGCTTCTAAAACGTTACGAATCATCACGACGAGCAGCTATAATGAGACACGCCAGCAGTCCCAAAAAACTCAAACGGCTTTAACCTATAGTATTTGTCCTCCACATCCTTCGATTGCTCAGCGTATGGCTGCGTCATAACATCTTGCAGCTCTCGAACTAACGTGTAGTTCTCCGCCCGTGCTTGCTGATATGCCGGTACAACGAACCACTCTCGCAAGGTGTATTTTGGGTTGACGAGATTCATCTGTCTAGCGATCTCCTCACGGGTGCGAGACGAAAGAGCATTCTGGTCGGTCGTGCTGGCGATGCCAAGAACCGATTTCCATTTTGTGAGCCACGCTGACCAGCGATTATCCATATCCTCGGGATCTTCCTCATACATCGTATTGTTGTAAAAGCTCTTTTTGAGCGAGCTAATATCGTCCGGTATCATCGAGAGCTCACGGAAGAAGAGGGTGTAATCAACAGCAGTTTCCACCATGAGTGTTTCGAGTTCACTAAACAATGTCTCGTGAAAGGTCTCTAGCCCAAGTTTGGCTGCCCACATTTTTTCCATTTGCGTTTGCATCACTGTTGAAAAGCCACTTTGAACCTCATTGAGCTGTAGCAGAGCATCCGGATACGACTTAAGCAGCGGTTGTAATGCTGTGCAAAACATCTGGAAATTGCGTTCCGCTGCCTCAGGCTGGTTCAGAAATGCAAAGTGTCGCCCTCCTCCCGTCCATGGCTGATAGTGGGGATTAAACACATCGCAGAACCCGAAAGGACCATAATCAAGTGTAAAGCCACCAATCGCGCAGTTGTCGCTATTAAAATTCCCCTGACAATAGCCGACGCGGATCCAGTTAGCCACAAGCGAGGTCAGGCGACTGCGAAACTCACCTGCGAACAACACCACTTTTTCGGCGGTGGTTAATGTATTGTCAATGACATCGCCATACTCACGTTCGATAGCGTGCAGCACTATCTTCTCGAGTTCATCCATTGCTTTCGGATGTTCATTATCGCGCGCACGGCGACCAAATAGCTCAAGCTGGCCGACCCGAATGAATGAGGGTGCAACACGCGTCGAGATGGCAACAGCCTCCGATACCAGTATGTCTGGATCCGTCGAGCGCGAGCCCTCCGAATACCACGGCCGTTTAACTTTTTCTGTTTTTGAAACGTATAAGCTCAGAGATCGTGACGTAGGTACGCCAAGCGCATGCATATGCTCTTGTGCCAGAAACTCTCGGATACTCGATCGCAGCACGGCGCGACCATCGGCTCCACGACAGTATGGCGTTCGGCCGCCACCTTTCAGTTGCATTTCCCAACGTTGACCGTTGATGACGGCCTCAAGTACCGACATTGCACGACCGTCGCCATAGCCATTGCCGGTTTGGAACGGGCACTGTTGGGTGTATTCAGTGCCATAGATGGACAGTGCGTAGCCAGATGCCCAGCCGACCTTGCGCATCGGATAAGGTACGAGAGAAAGATCCCCAGAGAACATCCCGATGAAGTCAGCCGACTGAGCCATGCTGTCGGCAAAACCAAGTTCGTTAAAAAAAGTGTGGCTGTGCGTGACGTATTCCGGCTCTTTGATTGGCGTCGGATTGACGGGAACATAGTGGCCCGTAAATACTTCACGTGGCGTGTGGTCAACGCCGTTTTCTTTCGCGTCAGGATCGCAATTAAGCCTATCCATGAACGAGTAGTTGACCAACTTTGCGAGCTCATCAAGCGTCTCAATAGTGGGTGCTGTTTCTTTAAAGAGTCGATGTGTCATAGGGCTTCTCATATCTTGTAGAGGTACTGAATCCTCTGTTAATAGTGTTACTTTTCTTGGAGTATAACTGCTTCTATCGACGTTACTGGTTTATGATTTTACAGTTAAACTATAATTTTATAGTAAGAGACTGTCGGCTACGAGTCGGAAACTGCCTTGTCGCTTAAGTGCCAAAACAAGCCATCACTTACGTCTATATTCCTATATATCTGGCTATTAATGATCTGCTGCATCATGTGCACCAATGCCAGTTTGTGATCGAATAAACTGATGCTCAAACCGCTTTCGTTCATTTTCTGCTCGTTTACTACGATCGGTAATTGAAAAAAACCAAATACACAGAAAAGCAATAGAGACAGAAAACAAGGCAGGGTATTTATAAGGAAATAATGCTTCCTCATTACCCAAAATATCCACCCAAACAATTGGCCCGACAATAACCAACACAGCGGCCGTTAATAAGCCGGTAAAACCACCTATAAATGCACCTCTTGTAGTCAATCCTTGCCAATACATTGATAAAATTAAGGTTGGAAAGTTAGCGCTAGCGGCAATAGCAAAAGCCAATCCAACCATAAAGGCAATGTTTTGGTCTTCAAATAAAATACCCAGAAAAATAGCTACCGAACCTAAAATAACGGTGGCTATTTTTGATACACGAATTTCTTGTTTAGCAGAACTATTACCTTTTTTAATGACACAGGCATAGAGGTCATGTGAAATAGCTGAGGCACCAGCCAAGGTCAAGCCTGATACCACGGCTAAAATAGTGGCGAAGGCAACGGCAGAAATGAAACCAAGGAAGAAATCGCCGCCCACCGCTTTTGACAAATGAATCGCCGCCATATTATTACCGCCCAACAACAGTCCATTATTATCAAAAAATTCTGGATTGTTTGATAATAAAACTATTGCACCAAAGCCAATGACAAAGGTGAGAATATAAAAATAACCGATAAAGCCAGTAGCAAAAAACACTGAACGCCTTGCCTGTTTAGCATTAGAGACGGTAAAAAACCGCATTAATATATGGGGTAACCCTGCCGTACCAAATATCAAAGCAACCCCAAGTGAAATGGCAGAAACTGGATCGGAAATTAAACCACCGGGCGCCATAATATCTAGACCTTTAGGATGAACTGATACCGCTTGTTCAAATAAAGTATTGAGGTCAAAGTCAACATGTTTGAGCACCATAAATGCAATAAAGCTGGCTCCTAACAACAATAACACTGCTTTGATAATTTGTACCCATGTTGTGGCTAACATACCGCCAAACATCACATACATCACCATCAACACACCCACCATTACTACCGCGTACTGATAAGGCAAGCCAAATAATAATTGGATTAACTTTCCTGCACCCACCATCTGGGCAATTAAATATAAGGCCACCACAGCCAAAGTACCAAAAGCCGATAAGGTTCTAATCGGTAATTGTTCTAATCGGTAGGAGACCACATCGGCAAAGGTGTATCGACCAAGGTTTCGTAGTCGCTCAGCAACCAGAAATAAAATAAGTGGCCAACCGATCAAAAAACCGATGGAATAAATAAGTCCGTCATAACCGGACAAATATACTAGCCCAGAAATACCCAAAAAAGAAGCCGCCGACATATAGTCACCTGCGATGGCTAAACCATTCTGAAAACCTGTGATACCACCACCAGCAACATAATAATCAGAGGTGGACCGCATTCTTTTTGACGCCCAATAAGTAATGCCTAATGTTGCCGTTACGAAGATTAAAAACATCACCACTGCGGGAATATTCAAAGCTTGCTGTTCCACCGCGCCACTCAACGCATCGACAGCCCAAACATTGGAACCAAAGAGAATCGATATCGTAAATAAAGCGACTTTCACTGTTTTATCTTACTGATAATTTCTTGGTTAATGCGATCAAAGTCCTTATTGGCTTTATGCACATATACACCGGTCAATATAATTGCCACCAAGATAATCAACACACCAATGGGAATACCTATTGTTATCACACCACCGCTGAGCGACTGGCCTAACCACTCTGGGGAAAAGGCTATTAGCAAGATAAATGAAAAATACATGATCAGAATAATTGAGGCCAAACTCCATGCCCAACGAGAACGCTGTTTAACAAGTTGATGAAATTGAGGGTTTTGTTTCACTTGTTCATAACGTTCTGCACTCATAATCAATTTGTTCCATTATTCAATGACTGACTCCTGCTCCTGCACGATATACCTGAGGAGCAGTTCGGAAAAGTTACAAATGCATAATAACTTAAGTTTTATTTATAAAGAGATAAAACTTAAATAAAGCTCAAAGCTGCGAATTAAAGACATCATTTTCTTTGTCTTTAAATATCTGTCCGTTTTGAGTCGAGTGCTGATATTTAAACAATCCGTCGCTTACGTGCCACAAGCGACCATTCATTTAAAGATGATGAGGGCTTTGAGCTTATTGTTAGGTTTCTTTATCGTGACGCTTTTTCCATTGACTACTCTGAATTTTCTTCTCAATGCCAGATACCATCCATGCAATAAATGAGTAAGGTACATAACATATAGTCACGATAAAACCATACACTGCAAAACCTTGGAGCCAACTGTTACCAGTGAGCACTAAAATTAGTGTAAAAATAACGAGCATAAGCAATGCAAGCTCTTTTCTGGTTCGATAGCGAAACATACGCCATGCACTAAATACGAATAGTATCGGAATAACCGGTATAAATAATCCTAAAAATTCATTACCCATAATATTTTATTTCTATACCAATGTAGCTTTAAGCAACCTAAACCCAGAAGCTACGAACCCGAAAAAAAACCACGGCGACAAAACACGCTATTGCCCTGTTACGCAACTGCTCCCTCGTGAATAACGTCTTGAAATAAGGGGCTGGGTTTATTGCCAACGAGCTTAAGATACCTCGATAAACGTCTCTATTCATTAACGCCATGTAGCGAAAGCATAATATCAACGAGTAAATAGCCGCTAAACTTGCAGATAAGTGAAGAATTGTAAGAATAATTTCGATCATCTTAATTAAATAAAATTCCATTTTTACTGCGTAGCATAGTGTTAGTCCATTCCTTTGCGAAGAGTTGCTATAGTCACAACTTTTCACGAATTAAGCAATGTCCGCTGTGGGTCGAACAGCGACCAACATTACTATTAGTTATACTTGTAAAAAATCAAGCTGGCTGACCCCTTGATACTTAAATACGATATCACTATTTTGCGGGATATCATCTTCATCAAACGCTTCAAAGTCTTCGAATGGCTTGTATTTATCAGCTAAATAATCATTGCTTTGCAATAGAAGTTTATTCACAAAATTTAGTTTGAACTTATTAACGGCATCATTGGGGTTCTTTTTTGAGAGAAGTGATATCTCTTCATAAATGCTTAATAATTGACCTGATACTTTCTCAAATATATCTACGCTACTTCTATTCATATTTTCTCCATTAGGACGGACACGCTCTTCTAAATTCAATATACTTTTTCTTCAATACCTCTATCGGTGCACGTTGCTTACTCTCGTAAACATCAACCATTAACTTTAAGTCCTCATCGGTAATTGTGATTATGCACTTCCTCTGAGAAGACCATAAATTAATAATATTTGTAAACATTGCCTTGGGTAGTGGATTCCGCGTTAGGAATATCCCAAATCTACCTATATTGTCTTGGAGGTATCTATTGAGCTGATTAATATGATCTCGCTCTATTTTTTTTACATTCTTCATCTCTATAACAAGTTGGCGATTATCATAATCAGTGAATATTTCATCTAGAAAATCCACGTCGCGATTGTTATAGAATACTAAATCCCTAATATGCCTTCCCGAATCTGTTCTACTTTGTGTCTGTGCAAAATCTAGATGGGGGTAGAAGAGAGAAGCTAAAAGATCAGCAGATAGATCTTCATACTTCATATCAGCTCCATCTTCCTTTCCTGTATTTAGCTTTAGTATTTCATTCAACTTTCGTTTTGCAGACAAAACCGGAATTTGACTGAAAAGTGGATCATTTTTGCAATCCTTTGAGTTTTTATCTTTATACTTTACGTATTCTTCGACAACTCCGTAATTTTCTCTGTTGTAATTAAGAACTTTTACTCTTTCTTCCGGCTCTTCCGGATTGAATATGTCGTCTCTGGGGCAATGAGATTTAAAGTAATCTTCAAAATTAATCCAAGGATTGAATCTTAGCCAACGTTTAGGCGTGAAGATTATCGGCTCTTTTGTTTTCGGATTAACTGGCAAATACAATTTTTGGTTAAAATCGAAAGAATTTTTTTGATAGTTGTACACAGAATCGAGGACTACACCTTCAATTGGTATTCCGTTGATCCCACATTGCTCAACTGTGTAATCAATTAAAAAGGATTTGATGTAATTGCAAGCCATGTCACTGATTCTGTCTTTTGAAATACCAGACACATACAGTTGTATAAGTTCAAAATGTGTAAAACCAAATTGACTATATTCAGGTATATCTTTAAAGAGCCTGAGAATTTCATTGGCCTGTTTAGCTCCGATTTTTACTCCCCTTCTAGTTTTCGATACACCGAGTCCGACCTCTGCACATTCCGAAAGATTGATAAGTGTTTCAACGGCAACATCTTCGCGATTCTTTTTGGCAAGGAAATTTAGATGATTAAATGAATTTGTAATAGCTGTGTGTAACGCTTGATCTTGCTGGGATGGAGACTTCCATAAGAGATATGGGTCAATATATAGAGGTATATCCTCATCAAAAAGTTGAATGGCGAAATCTAATTCAGATTGCGATTTATGAATTCCGTGATAGTCAGTTAATCTGGGTCTGAATAATTCCATACATTCTCAATTTATTTCTTTGGTCTAACGTTCTAATTCAGGGCCGCGATGTTAGGAACATCCCAGCGAGCAGAGCGAGCGAACTTGACTTGCTTATTAGGCATGTTTTTCTACAAGCCTATTCTCTAACTTTAGTATTTTCTTTTTAACTTGTTCATATAAATAAAGCACTAAACCATGTTCTTTTTTAAGACTCTCACCAGTCGGATAATTAAACCTTAATGTAGGTACAAAAAATTCATGCTCGGAAGAGCTTTTTACAAAATATACTTCCGAAGATTCGAATATGTCAGAATCTGAATGGGCTACATATTTATTCCTAGTTTTAAGCAGTATTTGGTGTACGTTAAACAGGCTGTTTTGATCTTTAAAGATATCTTTTGCATTTAAAGAAACGCCTCTGGTTGCGCCCACGGTAAAACACTTACCATAAGTTATAATGAAGGACTTATAGACAATACTACATAAGTTCGAATCATTATTTTCTATAATAAAGTTTAGAGCATCATTACATTCGTATATATCTTGGATAATAAGTTGTAAGGCAATTCTCTGTTTGGCTAAAACACCTTCAACCTTTTTACTTTCACACGGTTCACCATCAAAAAATGATTTGTATGAATACTCAGTAGTGCATGTACTCATCTGGCTCTCATGTGTGAACTTACTCATAGCGACTCTATGGGCCCAACTAGAGTTTAGGGGGCAGTTTGCCCGCTAACATATTATAGATTCTGAAAGGTAACATCACTGCAAACGTCCTTGTACTGATAGCTTATATTGAAAGCAAAGTATAGTCAGTATTTATCCAAGGTGTCTACTTTGCATTTTCACTAATTAATCAATGTCCGCTTTGGGTTGACGACATTTCAGTTATAGAAAACTGACAAGCGAATATTTTCTTGTTAGGCAATGTTGTATACCAAGCTAACAATGGCCCAGGCGATCATAATGCCTAATACAAACCTGTTAATCCCATGAAGAAATCAAGGGGTCAGCCAGCTTGATTTTTATACTGACTACTCTTTCTATCACCGCCATGCCTTGCCCGTTTAGTTGGTAATGAAATTAGTTTACTTATCTTCTCATGAAATGCATCACTGCCATAGACTTCTCCACGCATCGTCGCTTGGTCGATAGCCACTTCTTCATGTTCAGTATTACCTTGCATAAAGAGCGTTTGATAGCCTCGTGCTCTTTCTTCTGCATTAGCGCCTAAAGCACTATAAAGTGCATGCTCTGTAATAAGGGGATCCTGTCTGCCTTGGCCGTTATGTCCATAGCTAGACCATTCATAATCATCCACCGCTTTAACCATATTGGCTCTAACAGGATTCATTTCAATATAGCGGTATAAGCTAAATAGATAATGTTCACTATCGACTAAACACGACTTATAGCGCCCTTCCCAAATACTTCCCGTTCTATTATAAGCTTGATTAAAATATCGTACGTAACGATTAGCCATCGCTTGCATAAATGCCGATAAAGCTTCTTTACTCTTGGGGGTAATCAATAAATGAAGATGATTCGTCATTATCGTATAGGCATGCACCCTACAACCCGTCTTTTCTATCGCGACTGAGATGTCTTCCTTCACACGTAACTTATCATCATCAGTAATAAATATATCTTGATGATTATTGCCTCTATGCATGATATGCACAGGCTGGTTCGGTATAACGATACGGGGTAATCTTGCCATGAACTTATTATAAAACCCTAAACCTTATAAATCAAGCTGGCTGACCCCTTGATATTTAATTTACGGAAGTTGGTAGGTCGAGAGAGTAATAATTTTGTTCACCCATATTCTAAGCAAGTGACGATAATTTTTTATGAAAGCCGCCATCATCAGTAGCTAACATTGTATTAAAAAGGGCTCGACTTATCGTGGATTGCTGAATATTAAAATTTCGCTGAAAAGCTTTCATTTTCCAGTCATTAACTTGGGCTCGTTCAACAGTCTTTTCTATATAACCTACTACCGTATTAGCAGCATGTGCTTTAGATGTATTTTTACTCATATAAAAATCAGAGGCATTTTTAGTTGCTTGCCAAATAAAGTTATAAACTTGTGCAACAGAGTAGTTCTCTAATGCCTTGCTTAGTACTCCGATTGTTTTCTCTCCAGCATTAAAAGTAAAGCCTCGCTCACTAAGGCTTAGGTATAGATATTCTAAACACTCTTCTATTGAAATACGCTTCATCAACTGATCAACTGAGTCAGAGTCCGTTTCTAAATAATCTAAAGAAGAAATTTTTTCTTCAAGTGCTGACCTAAAATCATTTAGAGATGAATAAAGCTCAGTATTAAATAAAATATAAAACGGTACATTCAATATATTGAATGATAGCCCACCCTGTTCGTTTTCATTAAACCCCTCAAGATAGTCCTCGTGAGGTAAGATAGAAATTACCTCATCACGATATAGTTTATTCATTACTTCAGAAGAAAAGTTCTGATTAGGCGAAAAAGAACTAGAGTGATTATTTATTATTGGCTCGATAAAATACATTCCTTCATCAGCACTGTGCCTAATGAGAGCCAAAAGGTAAATAGCATTTTGAAAGCCTAAGTCATCAATAGTGAGCAAAGATTCAGATCTGTGATCAAATTCATTTTGTAGAACCGAAAGCTTATTAATATTGATATTTTTATGGATGTCATTCTCACAGGAAGGGCACATCCAAGATTCGGAGGGTGAGTTATTATGCTCTAAAAGTTCTTTGCGAGAGTTTATGGGGTAAGGGATTTCGCAAACTACACAAAAAGTATTATTTGATAAATAAGTAGAATTTTCTGTAACTAAACCATGTATTTGGTGCGTTTTTAGGCTCACCTGTTCTGCAACCTGAGTTACCGTATATAAGAAGTCGCCTGTATCAGTAATAGACCAGTACAAGCTACAGATATCAGCCACAACTTGATCTGAAGTTTTAATTTTTAGTCCCATGATTTACTCTTCTATTTAAAGAAACTTAATTTTAGCGTATAAATTAAGGAGAATGTGTATTTTGGACTTCCCATACTCCGGAAACATGATTTCTCTCCTTGCTCTTCTTTATCGCCTAACAGTATGTTAATTAGTAAATATCCCTTTCTTCAATCTGTTGAGACTTTTAGTCCAGTAATACAGTCGATGACCTACTATCCACCTATTTTGGCTTAGATGGAATATTCCATATTTTTTAACGATAAGCAACATTCAGTAATGTTGATCCAGTGCCAAGCTATCGACTGTCCGCTTTGGGTCGAAAGTCGCCAGCTCAAGCCTGAGCTACTAAACATAAAGTTGGCTCTGAGACTCTTCAATGGTGGCAGATATGATAGTAATACTCCTTTTTTTTCTTCTTCTAATGATACGATAGCAAGTTACTCCATATCTAACAACAGAAAGAGAGGGTTGTGACAAAATCCAAATTCTATGCCCACACATCCACTGGAAGTAGGCGGGCTATTTTCACATTCATTGCAACATTTATTATCTGCTTGCTTTTGCTTGAGAATACTGCAGGCCCATTTACAGGAGCGATTTTCTTTTTTGTTGGGATGTTTACCGTCTCTGTTGCCATTGCAATGCCTTTTTATTTATACAAAAAGAAGCACCTCAAGCTGTATTCTATTGTCTCGATGATAGAGTTTCTGCTAACAGTTTTTCTAACGGTTATGTTCTTTTTATATTTTTTGACAAATCCGCTCGATTTTACAGCCACTTCTAGCTGGTCTGGCAATGATAATTCTTATGTTGTCAGCTGTTATCAGCCTGTTCCAAAGTTCACTTTGGCTACGATGCCTCGTAAGATGCAGGCCGATGCGATTTGCTCTTGTATATGGAAAAACCTGTCACCCTTGGATAAAAACTTATCAGCGAGGCTCGCCAGAAATGAACGTCACGATCTCTCTGAAGTGCAATTAAGTCTATTCATTTCTAGGTTAGATGTAGCAACGGAAACCTGTATGACGGAAGGCTTGTAACAACACACCAGCCTCGCTAGGTAATGTCTGTTTTAGACGCAGATACAATTGATAAAAAAATGGGATAAATCATGAATAATATTTCAAAAGAAGAAAGAATAAAGGGTGCTTTTTTTGGTGCTATAGTCGCTGATGCACTTTGTCTTGGAAGCCATTATGAGTATGACGCTCAAAAAATATATAAAGCTTATGGCAATAAGGCGATAGAAAAATTCATGTCTCCAGGAGAGATGATGGGTGGCCAAACACATGGCATTGGCTGGGGAGAGCGTAACTACCACCCCGGTAAAAAGGCAGGTGGGACAACGGATTCCGGAGACTACAACATCTTGGTATTAGAGTATTTGGCATCTCTTTCAGATAGTCCAATACCTTTTAACGTAACAAACATGATTCCTCACTGGATGAAGCGCCTTGAAAACGGCTGGGGTTCTTGGATATGTACTATGACTAGAGAGACTTATGGACAAGTAACTCAAGGAGTACCTGTTGAGGATCTTGGTGGAATGTCTAACGCGATGGCAATTCGTCATGCAGCAGCACATGCCTATTTCGACACCGAAGATGAAGTCGTCGATGTGGCAAGAAAAAGCATGTTCACACATAGAGAAGTTCATGCACTAGGTGGCGGCGAGTTTTTCGCCCGTGTCACCCACCGTGTTATTAACAGAGAGACGCCATCTAATGCCATTGAGTCTGTTGCTTTAGAAATGGGCGGTTTTTTTCAAGATAAAGTAGCTCAAGCAATTGCAAAAGTAAAGGAAGTTACTGATGAAAACTCGGCACTTTCGCAGGAGAAGTTTGCTGATGATCTTGCCATTACCAGCATGGCAAGACTGTGGGACGTAGGTCGCTCAGAACCGATAAAAGTAGGCAAAGCAAGTCCAACTGAAGGAACGCTTCCTGGCGCTGTCTACTTCATACTAAAATATGAAAACGAGGAAGATGGACTAAAAAAAGCACTACAAGCAAATACTATGGTCGGTGGGGACAATGCTTCAAGGGCAATTGCTATCGGCATGGTGCTCGGTGCATGCAAAGGCGTCAATGCGATTCCATTAGAGTGGAAAGAGACATTGGATGAATGGGATTATTGTGAAGAAATGCTAAACGGACTTCCATTACTTAAATAAAAAAATGAAATATCGGTGAGTGAATAACTATTTCTACTGACAGTATGAAAATTAGTATCGATCTATTCTGTTGTGATGAGTCGCTATAATCCCAACTTTCACGAATTAAGCAATGTCCGCTGTGGCTCGAATGCTGCCCCTTGGTCTATACTTAACTAGAGCAATGTAGGCTTTAGTAACTGAATATTAGATCACGGTAAAGCGAAGTAACACCAAAGCCTAATTAGACCTGCAAGAAATTGATTTAATAATAACCTTAATTACAGGTCAAACTAGGGAAGTTAAACTTCTAAGTTCAACTTCCCCAGTTTTAATCGCTACTATTTCCGCTTTAACTGTTCCAAATCCCTAACGGCACCTTTCGATGCCGAAGTAGTCAATGCCGCATACGCTTGTAATGCCAAACTAACTTGGCGTTCGCGACCAATTGGCATCCAAGCATCATCACCTTTTGCTTCCATAGCGATTCTTCGCTCTGCTAATACAGTGTCGCTCACATCAACTTTAATCACTCGGTTTGGAATATCAATAACGATAGTATCGCCCTGTTCTACTAAACCAATAGTGCCGCCTTCGGCTGCTTCTGGTGAAGCATGGCCAATGGATAGGCCTGATGTGCCGCCTGAAAAACGGCCATCTGTTAATAAGGCACAGGCTTTACCCAAACCTTTCGCTTTTAGATAACTGGTCGGGTACAACATTTCTTGCATACCTGGGCCGCCTTTCGGGCCTTCGTAGCGAATAAGTACCACATCACCTTTGACAACCTGATCAGTCAAAATCGCAGTCACGGCTGCATCTTGCGATTCAAAAATACGTGCGGGGCCAGTAAATGTCAGATTAGAATCATCAACACCTGCCGTTTTAACGATACAGCCTTCTTCAGCTAAATTACCAAATAACACAGCAAGACCGCCATCTTGGCTATAAGCATGTTCGATATCACGGATACAGCCCGCTTCACGGTCTAAATCTAGACTCGGCCAACGGGTACTTTGACTAAATGCTGTTTGAGTTGGAATGCCTGCTGGTCCAGCCAAGAAGCGTAGTTTTGCAACCTCACTGTCACTGCGTTTAACGTCCCATTGTGCCAACGCATCAGCCATTGATTTTGAATGTACAGTCGGTAAATCAGTATGTAATAGGCCTCCCGCCGCTAATTCAGCCAAAATGCTCATTACACCACCAGCTCGATGTACATCTTCCATATGATATTCAGGTGTCGCGGGTGCTACTTTACATAGATTAGGAATTTTACGAGACATGCGGTCGATATCTTTCATGGTGAAATCAACCCCACCTTCATGAGCCGCAGCTAATAAATGCAATACGGTATTCGTTGAGCCTCCCATCGCAACATCTAATGCAACCGCATTTTCAAATGCACGTTTATTTGCAATTGATCGTGGTAATGCTGACTCGTCATCTTGTTCGTAATAACGTTTAGCTAGGTCAACAATCGTGCGGCCTGCTTCTAGGAATAACTCTTCGCGATCGGCATGGGTTGCTAATAAAGAACCGTTGCCCGGTAGTGATAAACCTAAGGCTTCAGTCAAGCAGTTCATTGAGTTGGCAGTGAACATTCCTGAACATGAACCACAGGTTGGGCATGCAGAACGTTCAACATTAGCGACATCTTCGTCGCTGACATTTTCATCCGCTGCTTGCACCATCGCGTCAACTAAATCTAATTTAACGTCTTTACCCGCTAATTTAGTTTTTCCCGCTTCCATTGGACCACCTGATACAAAAATAACAGGAATATTTAAGCGCAATGCCGCCATCAACATGCCCGGTGTGATTTTGTCGCAGTTTGAGATACACACAATGGCATCAGCACAATGGGCATTGACCATGTATTCAACTGAATCAGCAATAATGTCACGTGAAGGTAAGCTGTAAAGCATGCCGCCATGACCCATCGCAATGCCATCATCGACCGCAATGGTATTAAACTCTTTCGCAACACCGCCTGCTTTCTCAATTTCACGCGCAACTAACTGACCCATGTCTTTTAGATGCACATGGCCCGGAACGAACTGAGTAAATGAATTGGAAACCGCAATAATAGGTTTGCTGAAATCGTCGTCTTTCATGCCCGTTGCACGCCATAAGGCACGGGCGCCCGCCATATTACGACCAGCAGTAGAGGTTCTTGAGCGATATTCAGGCATAATGATTCTCCAAACAATATAGGATGTCTTGTTGTTAGTGATAACAACATTCGATCTGACAAATTTTACACGATCTTTGCCAATAGGCTGCGACTACGATAAAAATAACGTTATGAATGAGATAAATAGTGCCGAAATAATTAACAATAATGCCGCTACGACTAACTGGTTTAGAACTGCTGCGCCTTATATACATACCCATCGAAATTCAACATTTGTGATTGCTTTTGATGGCACAACCATAGCGTCAGCAGGCTTTGATAGCCTGATTCATGATCTGGCGCTATTAAGTAGTCTCGGTATTCGTCTGGTGCTAGCTTATGGCGCACGCCCACAGATTGATCAACAATGTACCACGTATAATATTCCGCTTACTTATTATCAAGGTTTGCGCGTTACCGACGATGCAAGCTTAAAAATAGCTAAAGCAGTAATTGGTAGATTGCGTCTTGATATTGAAGCAAAATTATCCTTTAGTCTTCCGCACACGCCAATGGCCGATGCGCAGATCCGTTGCACCAGCGGAAATTTAGTAACCGCGCAACCTATGGGCATTAAAGATGGCGTTGATTTTCAACATACTGGAAAAGTGCGCCGCATAGACGGTAAAGGTATTGAGCAGCAATTACAGCAAGGTAATTTGGTTTTATTGCCACCGTTAGGCTTCTCACCCACAGGTGAAATCTTTAATTTATCTTCACGATCTGTCGCAGCTGAAACTGCTATCGAGTTGGGCGCTGATAAATTAATTATTATCGGTAATGGCTATTCTGAACTAGCACGTGAATTAACCACTAAACAAGCCAATGACACATTAGACCGATTGTATGAAGATGAACAAGTATCATTACAAACAGCCATTAAAGCATTAAATAATGGTGTTAAACGTGTTCATTTATTAGATAGAACAGTGGATGGCGGGCTATTACAGGAATTATTTAGCCGAGATGGTGCTGGCACTTTAATCACACCAGAGCCGTTTGAGACTTCACGTGAAGCGAACATTGATGATGTCGGTGGTATTTTAGAGATTATTCGCCCGCTGGAAGAACAAGGCACCTTAGTAAAACGTTCATTAGATCTATTAGAAATGGAAATCGACCATTTTACCGTTTTAGAGCGAGATGGCAGTATCGTCGGTTGCGCTGCTCTTTATCCTTACCTAGATAGCAAAGTGGCAGAATTAGCTTGCCTTGCCGTCATACCGGATTACCAAGATCTAGGGCGGGGTAAACAATTACTTGCAACATTAGAAAAACAGGCCAAATCAGCAGGCTTAATAAGCTTATATGCTCTGACAACGCAAACGACACACTGGTTTATCGAACACGGCTTCAAGCCTGCGGAAATTAATGATTTACCCGTTGAAAAACAACAATTTTATAATTACCAGCGTAACTCTAAAGTCTTGAAAAAAACGCTATAAAACTAGCGTTTTTCTTGGCTTTCAACACGCTTTTTATATTCTGGAAACAGGATGGGCGCTAATTCGTGTAAGGCTTTTTCATACACGCGTCGTTTGAAAAACACGATCTCTTTGGCTGGCGCCCAATAATCAATCCAGCGCCAATCATCGAACTCAGGTTTTTCATACTGATCTAAGCGGACGTTTTCTTCTGTGGCAATTAATCGCAATAAAAACCAGCGTTGTTTTTGACCAATACACAACGGTTTATTGCCAAAACGCAAATAACGTTTAGGTAGGCGGTAACGTAACCAGCCTCGGGTCACTCCTAACACTTCGACATGTTCAGGCCCCAAGCCAACCTCTTCCATTAATTCACGATAAACGGCTTGCTCAGCGGTCTCATCAGACTTGATACCACCTTGAGGAAACTGCCATGAATCACGCTTTGCACGCTGCGCCCAAAGCACCTTATTTTCTTCATTGCAGAGAATGATCCCTACATTTGGTCTAAAACCATCTTTATCAATCACGGCCCTTCTCAATATTACAAGCATCATTTTCACTAGATGCTGTAACGCGGTAATGTCTCAATACCTAGTAGATTAGAGAAAGCACTCACGGTATGCAAACCATTTTGCATTATAATAGTCTTCATTCCCTTTGATATAGTTGAAATTTAAAAACATGGCACTAGCAATCTTCGATTTGGATAACACCTTACTTGGCGGTGATAGCGATTATTTATGGGGCGAATTTTTAGTCGAACATAATTACGTTGTTGGTGAATATCATCAAAAAATGAATGAGCTTTTTTATCAACAATATCTTGCAGGCACTATGGATATGGCTGAGTTCTTGGCTTTTCAACTTAAACCTCTGGCTGATAATGACATTGCCAAACTACATCGTTGGCGTGAAACCTATCTCAGCCAAAAAATTGCGCCAATCATACTGCCTGCTGCGCGTGAGTTGATTAAAAATCATCAACAAGCTGGTGATACTTTATTAATTATCACCGCAACCAATGACTTCATTACTGCGCCAATTGCTGAGCAACTCGACATTGCTCATTTAATTGCCACTGAAGCAGAAATGATTGATGGTCAATACACCGGTAAAGTCACCGGTACAGCTTCTTATCAAGAAGGAAAAGTCATCCGCTTAAATGAATGGTTAGCTGAGCAACATATTTCACTCAAAGGAAGTTATTTCTACAGTGATTCACATAATGATTTACCGCTACTTAAGCGCGTTGATCACCCTGTTGCGGTTGATCCTGATGACACCTTACGTCAGTTTGCTGAGCAACAAGGCTGGAAAGTTGTCAGCCTTCGATAATAAATTGGTACAATTCATCGTTTAAATATTCAGATCGGACCATCAATATGGAATGGGAAGTTGTTATTGGGTTAGAAGTACACGCCCAACTCGCCACTAAAACAAAAATTTTTTCTGGCGCACCGACCGCTTATGGCGCTGAGCCTAATACACAAGCTTGTGCCGTTGACTTAGGCCTTCCGGGTGTATTGCCAGTGCTTAATTTAGAAGCCGTTAAAATGGCCGTTAAGTTTGGTCTCGCAATTGATGCTGAATTAACCAACCCATCAATATTTGCTCGCAAAAATTATTTTTACCCTGATTTACCTAAGGGCTACCAAATCAGTCAGATGGATTTACCTATTGTTGGTAAAGGCCAATTGGCCATTGAATTAGAAGACGGCAGTGAAAAAATCATCGGCATTACCCGCGCTCATTTAGAGGAAGATGCCGGAAAATCTATGCATGGTGACTTTCAAGGCCAAACAGGTGTTGATTTAAATCGTGCTGGCACGCCTTTATTAGAAATCGTTTCTGACCCTGATTTAAGCAGTGCCAAAGAAGCTGTCGCCTATATGAAGAAAATTCATTCATTAGTGCGATACCTTGAGATTTGTGACGGTAATATGCAAGAAGGTTCATTCCGCTGTGACTCTAATGTTTCGGTACGTCCTAAAGGCCAGAAAGAATTAGGCACGCGTGCTGAATTGAAAAACATTAACTCATTTCGAAATGTTGAGCGTGCGATTAATATCGAAATAGACCGCCAAATTGAGCTAATCGAAGATGGTGGTAGAGTGGTTCAAGAAACACGCTTATACGATGCCGATAAGAATGAAACCCGTTCAATGCGTAGTAAAGAAGAAGCAAATGATTACCGCTACTTCCCAGATCCAGATTTGCTACCCGTGGTATTAGAGCCAGAACTAATTGAAGAAATGCGTGCAAGTTTGCCTGAACTACCTAATGCAAAACGTGACCGCTTTGTTGCTGATATGAGTTTATCGCTCTACGATGCATCGGTATTAACAAGCAGCCGTGAGTTAGCTAATTATTTTGAAGCCGTTTTAGATGCTTCAGGCAATAAAGAACCTAAACAATGTGCTAACTGGATCATTACCCAATTGCTTGGCGCACTAAACAAAGCAGGTTTAGAAATTGCTGAATCACCGATCAGTGCAGAGCAATTAGGCGGTTTATTACTGCGTATTACGGACAATACCATTTCAGGCAAAATTGCCAAACAAATCTTTGATGCACTTTGGGCAAACGAAGGTGATAACGCTGATAGCATCATCGAAGCAAAAGGCTTAAAGCAAGTGACTGATGCAGGTGCAATTGAAGTAATTGTTGATGACGTGATTGCTAATAATGCAGATCAAGCAGATCAGTATCGTAGTGGTAAAGAACAATTACTAGGCTTCTTCGTCGGCCAAGTAATGAAAGCCTCAAAAGGTAAAGCTAACCCCGCTCAAGTAAATGAAATTTTAAAAGCTAAATTAGCGGGCTAAACTTCTTTGACATGAAAATAAAAAAAGCTGTGTTTATTTTAAACACAGCTTTTTTATTTAACAGACAAAATCTTAATCGTCATCAGACATCACTCTCGCAACTTTAGCTAATGCTAAGCCAAATGAAGCACAATTACTGGATGAGAAAAACTCATTGCTAACGTATTGCCTGTAGCTGATAAACCTTCACCTGCATGAATAGTATAAGCAGCTGTTGCAGCAAAGCCATATACTGCTGAAGGGATAACAGAAAAGGCAGTAATAGACGTCCCATTACAAGTATAAAGACTGTCACACCACCCGATACTGCGGCATTAATTGGTAATGATCCGCCACCCAGGCCTACTTGTGTAATTAGGCAATAAACTATGACGTTTAAGCAACAACACCTTTTCCCTAAAATGGCAGTCAGTAAACTGCCTAAAGCATCTCCATTACCCGAAGCGAATTGGGCTCTAGTGTAATGCAGGCGTTTATGACGAAAGTGTGCATATTAGCACCATGCATTGGCAGCGAAGCACTCTTAATTTCATCGTTAAACCAATCAATAGCATGGCTCAATCTCATACCCTAGCTGCTCTGATCGCATCAGAACTTCAACAGCCCAATCTTGAAGGTGTATTTATTTTAAGTGACGGCCTTACTGTAAATGGGCCTGAAATACCGTTCACTGGTGGCCTAGCGGGTGATGCTACTCATTAAATTTTAGAGAAAATTTACCCTTAATGAAAAAGCATTAGCGATTTGTGTCAGTCGCAAGTTAGTTATGGCCGAGCAAGTCTCTGATGAAGTATTTGCCGTGCAACGCTTACTAGGTTTACAAACGGGTATCACAGGCTTGTATTCAAATGGTGAAATTTGCTCAGATGAAGATAATGGTCATAACCAATTACATAAAGTATCATTTCTGACTTATTATCCCTTAGACTATTTCTCGTGCCGCCGCTAATAATGCTAATCGTGCAATAACACCGTAGGCATAAAAGCGGTTTGGCTCAGCATCCGGTGTATCTTCTTTATCGGGCGTATTACAAGGCTCTGCAAATGCCAAAGGTTCGAAATGCATACCTGGCGCATTAAGATTCTCATCAACACCTCGCCCAGTATGAACGCGATAAAACCCACCTACAACAAAGTGGTCCATCATATAAACCACAGGTTCAGCCACGGCCTCATCTTCGCCTATTGTCTCAAAGGTATACACTCCTTCTTGTACTAAGACATTATCAACGACTAAGCCTTCTTTTGCAGATGACATTTTTGTTCGCTGCTTACGATTTAAGCTGCTAATTTCCTCTACATTTTTTACCGTCATAATACCCATTCCATAGGTACCAGAATCCGCTTTTACCACAACAAATGGCTCTTTATCGATACCATACTCAGCATATTTTTTTGAGATTGTAGTTAGCATATTCCCAACGTTAACAGCTAAACATTCTCCGCCATCACGGTCCATAAAATTCACTTCACCACATTGCAGCGACAAAGGAGAGATCAACCAAGGATCAATATCAATTTTCTCAGCAAACTCTGTCGCTACAGTATGATAATGATTGAAATGGTCAGACTTTTTCCTATCAGACCAGCCTGCGGATAATGGTGGAAGAACACGCTGTTCCAGTCCTTCAAGTATGGTAGGCCGCCCACCCGATAAGTCGTTATTCAATAACACTAAGCACGGTGAGAAGTCGCCAACCATTACCCGGTCACCTTCTCGTATCAAAGGCTCTAACTGACAACGCTTACCTGATGGTAACTCTATAAGCTTCGATTCAGTTATATCATCTCTTAAACTACCAATTCTTGCTTCAAAACCGGCTTGTTCAAAGATTTGTCGTAAGGTTTCAATGCTTTCTAAATAAAATAAATTGCGTGTATGATTTTCAGCAATGATTAATACACTACGCGCAGTTGGACAAGCGCGTTCAACGGCCGCCTGAGCCGCCTGAACACATAGTGGCATAAACGCTTTATTAAGATTATTAAAGCCCGCTGGAAATAAATTTGTGTCTACGGGAGCCAACTTAAACCCCGAATTTCGTAAATCAACCGATGTATAGAAAGGAGCTGGAGTTAGTAACCACTGCTCTCTAAACCAAGCTTCAACTTCAGTTTTATTTGCCAGCAAATGGGCTTCAAGTTTTAAAATAGGGCCATTTTTAGCCGTTATTAAATGTGGCACGCCAGTCATCATCGCAGCAATCAACCTTTTCCAATATTGAAAATTAAAACATTAAACACTTTAGCTCTACGAGAGAAACATAAGTCTTAATGAAAGATACATTATATTTGCATCTCTATGCTAGCAAACAAGCAAGAACTAGGTTTTATTATTTGTGGCTAGCCTGGGCTGTAAAAATGGGGTATCTTCTACAGCATGTGTCTATATAAAACTGCTTTTAGGCGTGCAGGGGTGACTATTTAGAGTGCGCGACGACAATAAAGAATTTTTAGACCTAAAGGTCTTAGTGATCAATGATAGTAAAACGATTCGACGCACAGCAGAGACCTTACTGAAAAAAGTAGGTTGTGATGTTGTAACTGCTGAAAATGGCTTCGAAGCTTTGCCAGTAATCACATCTCATCATCCTGATATTATTTTTATCGACATCATGGTGCCTCGTTTAGATGGCTTATTCGATAGCGCTAAAGGGCGCATCGTCGGCGCGGAACAATATCTCACGAAACCATTTTCTCGTGACGATCGCCTCAATGCAATCCGGCCTCTTAGCAAAGATGATGAAACTAAGAATATGCCTGTCATTATTGTGTCATCAAAGACCCAAGAAACCGATAAGGTTTGGGGTATGAGACAGGGTGCAAAAGGCTATTTAGACAAACCTGTAACCGAGGAGCGGCGTATGGATGAGATTAACAACCTGCTACAGGCTAAATCATGAGAGCAATTAGCTCTCCTTCTGAAATTCTAAATCTACTTAAAGATTTTCAGCGCCGCAGCCATCAAAGTGCAGCTAAATTATCTGATAATGTTCTTCATGGTTCATGGACCGCTATTGGCTTCCGTGTCGCAGAGCACCACTTACTCATACCATTAAATGAAACGCGTGAAGTATTTACTGTCCCGACACAAATAACTGCTGTTCCCAAATCAAAGCCATGGGTATTTGGTATTGCCAACTTACGGGGCGAACTATTGCCGTTATTTGATCTCAAATATTTCTTATATGGCCAACCGACAAAAGTAAGTAAGCGTAGCCGTATTATTGTTAATAATCATCCTGAACTCTATTCAGGCTTACTCCTTGATGAAGTCTTTGGTTTAAAACATTTCCAGCATGAACCCGAGGCCAGCGGAGTTACACAAGACAATACTCTTTCGAATTATATCTCTGGCCATATTGTCCAAAAAGAAATGCAATGGGATGTCTTCAGTTTCAACAAACTTGCAGCTGATCAACGGTTTTTAAATGCTGCCGCGTAATATTTTGATTTTAGGAAAATCACTATGAACTCAACAAGTAAACTTTTTTTCTCATC
>ENA-OSET01000240-OSET01000240.1-sediment-metagenome-genome-assembly--contig:-NODE-240-length-62791-cov-11.664190_pt1 | contig 62791 bp, 60 predicted proteins | sample MGYA00237882_ERZ534229 | MGnify/ENA primary metagenome ERZ534229 (study PRJEB26408, sample SAMN06266212) | sediment metagenome | isolation source: Hudson Canyon methane seep mesocosm | place... | reverse complement strand
TCGGTATTTCTCTAATACCAGATTTAGTTTTAGCCTCTCTGATAGAAATAACATATCGTTTATTTATCAGGCGAACATCATCGGGCTTTAGCTTAGCTATTTCCTCGATCCTACAGCCTGTAAACATGGCTATAAGGACATAGTCTTTTAATTCGATATCATCTATTATATTTAGAATTTTAGTTAAATCAGCATCAGAGAAATGTTCTCTATCTACTGCTGACAGAGATTTTGGGTTAGGCAGTGCTACAGCATGGAAGGGATCGGGGATTATCAGGTAGCCTCTGCGCATTAACCATTGAACATAAAGGCGAGCATCAGCCAAGTAACTTTATAAGGTCTTAAATGCTGGCGGTTCATCTAGTCGGGTGTAGCTATCAATCCACCTTTGAATTTGCACCGTTGTTAATGTCTTTGAGCTAAGCCAATCAAATCTAGGGATGAATTGTTGTCGTATTCTATTAAGCCGTTGCTGTATCGTTTTAGATTTCAAGCCTTTTAATGATTGCTCATACTCAAGCAAATAGAAGTCGCTAATCACTCCTTTCCCTTCTTGTGCAATAGTTGCTTCTCTTTTATAAAGTTGTTCTTTCATAGCATCGTCAGGTGGAACATGACCATAATACATTGCTTCACTACCAACAGAGTTATAGTAAATCCACTCGTCAATTTGTTGAGTAACATCTTCAGTGGGATGTGGCTCTGAAGCAATGAGTTCTTGAAAGGCGCGTTCATCAAGGTTTGTAGTAGAGGTACTTGCTACGATTTTCTTAGCGCGTTCAATTTCTTTTAACCATTTAGATAGGATAGGAATTGCTTTTCGCTCTGCTTGAGATAGGCTTATATCACCTAAACTTTTGAGATATTCTTTTTTGGGAGAAACCGACAGGTAGGGAAGTAGTTTGGGGTTAGGTTTAATCCTTAACCAGTAATATCCATTACGCTTTGATAGGTACTTCATAAACTAAACTCCTTTTAAAGAATCCAGTCTACAGTCTACACACAATCTTACACACAAAAAAGGGCTTACGACTTCTCGTAAACCCTTTGTTTGTATTATATAAATATAATGGCGGAGAGTCAGGGATTCGAACCCTGGGTAGGGATAAACCTACGCTGGTTTTCAAGACCAGTACATTCGGCCGCTCTGTCAACTCTCCAAGACGCAGAATAATACTAGGGTTGAGCCCACAACACAACTAGAATTTTGAAAATAATTTCATGAAGTATGTTTTTTCTTTTCTTCACTGCATTAGCTAAGTAATTTTAATATCAACACTTGCACTTCTGAACTTATTAGGTACGATCGTAGTCTTAACAAATACATCATTTCATAACTGGAGATAATTTGATGAATTACGATGCACAACCGTCAGTTGTTCGTTCACAAGAATCAGTATTAGTAACAAACAAGCTATTACGTAACACCTATAGCCTATTGGCAATGACATTAGTATTCAGCGCGTTAACTGCTGGTTTGTCGATGACTTTCAATCTGCCACATCCTGGCATGATTATTACGCTTATCGGTTATTTTGGTTTATTGTTCTTAACAACTAAACTACGCAATAGCATTTGGGGCATTGCCTCTGTCTTTGCGCTAACAGGTTTTATGGGACTGACATTAGGCCCCATTGTTAATTATTATTTAAGCATGTCGAATGGTAGCGAAATCGTGATGCAGGCACTCGGCGGTACAGGCGTTATCTTCTTTGCGCTATCTGCTTATGCAATTAAGAGTGAGAAAGACTTTAGTTTCATGGGTGGCTTTTTAATGGTCGGTATTTTAGTTGCCTTCCTTGCGGGACTAGGTGCGTTCTTTTTTGAAATGCCAGGCTTGTCTTTAGCTGTTTCAGCAATGTTTGTTTTATTGATGTCAGGTTTAATCCTCTATCAAACCAGCGAAATTATTAATGGTGGCGAAACTAACTACATTATGGCAACGGTAACGTTGTACATCTCGATCTACAATTTGTTTACCAGCTTATTACATTTACTTGGCGCAATGTCAGGTGATGATTAAGTTAAACCACAAGTAATGAATTAATTAACAAGCCTCGTAAATAGCGGGGCTTGTTTGTTTATGGGATATGTAGAGGAATTAGATATGAAATGTAATGTAGGTGGAATTGATCGACGTGTACGTATTATTGCCGGTGTTGCACTGATTGCTGCAGGTGTCTATTTTCAAAGTTGGTTGGGTGCTATAGGTCTTGTTCCTTTGTTGACGGGCATTATTGGCTGGTGCCCAGCATATTTACCTTTTGGCTTCAACTCAGCAAAAGAATGTAATTGCAGTCAGAAGTCTGAACAAGCAGGCAAGTAGAGCCACGTTATAATCATGTCAGATAAACAAACTCAAGCACAATTGATCGATCGTTATGGCCGTAAGGTCACTTATGTACGTATGTCGATTACGGATCGTTGTGATTTCCGTTGTGTTTATTGTATGGACGAAGAGATGACGTTCATGCCTCGCGAGAAACTATTAACGCTGGAAGAGATTGTTTTCCTGCTTAAGGCATTTTGTGAGTTGGGTGTTGAAAAAGTACGTATTACTGGCGGTGAACCATTGGTACGCCGAAATGTAGATTGGTTGTTTAATGAAGTAGGGCGCTTGAAATCATCTACATCACTGAAAGAACTAACGCTGACAACAAATGGCTCTCAGCTGCCTAAGTATGCTGAATCGATGGCCAAGGCAGGGGTTGATAGAATTAATATTAGCTTAGACTCGCTTCAAGCAGAGCGCTTTAAAGAGTTGACGCGTATTGGTGAGCTGAGCACGGTATTGGCAGGCATTGATGCTGCTAAGAAAGCAGGTTTTAAGCGAATAAAGCTAAACGCAGTCATTATGAAAGGTCGAAATGATGATGAGATTATTGATTTAGCTCGATTTGCTATAGAACATGATTTGGATATCACTTATATTGAAGAAATGCCATTAGGCCAGGTTAGTCATGACCGGCATGAAAGCTTCTGTTCTAGTGATGAAGTGTTAGCTTCATTACAAACAGTATTTGAGCTTAATGAGTGTTCATCTAATACGGGCGGCCCATCCCGTTATTATCAAATTGCAGGAACAACGAGCAAAGTCGGCTTCATTTCTCCCCATAGTCATAACTTTTGCGAGAGTTGCAACCGCGTTCGTGTGACAACAGAAGGAAGGTTGTTATTGTGCTTGGGGCAAGAGCATTCAGTAGATTTGCGAGATGTTATTCGGCGTTATCCTGGTGATAGTGAGCGACTCAAGCAAGCTATTATTGATTCAATGGCTATCAAGCCTGAAGGACATGATTTTAATATCAAAGAACAAGCCGTTATTTTTAGACATATGAGTGTTACGGGTGGCTAGTTATCGCCCCGAGATGACAGACGAAGGCATCCATCGACTTCATACTACAACTGTATTAGATGAGCATGGCGAGCCTCGTGAGCTCTCTCTAACGGGGGAAAGACCGCTAACCATATATCTGGATAAACGTGAAATTGTTACGTTAATGACAATGGGGGCTCAGCCTGAACTACTGACATTAGGCTATTTACGTAATCAAGGTTTAGTTGAACGTATAGAAGATATTGTTGCAATCCAAGTAGATTGGGATGTAGAAGCTGTTGCGGTTACAACGCGACAAGTTAAAGCTGATCTTGAACAAGTCCTTTCTAAGCGGACTGTAACGAGTGGCTGTGGTCAAGGGACCATGTTTGGCAATGTAATGGACTCATTGAATGAATTAACACTTGAATGCCCATCATTTAGTGCAGATGCTATTTACAATGTTCTTGAAGGCGTTACTGAATATAACAAAATGTATAAGCAGGCGGGTGCTGTGCATGGATGTGCACTGTGTATTGGAAACACGGTTGATATATTTGTTGAAGATGTTGGTCGTCATAATGCTGTCGATGCCATATCTGGCTGGATGTGGCTTAACACTGTATCGGGGACTGAGAAGGTTTTTTATACCACGGGGCGGCTGACATCAGAAATGGTGATTAAAGTGGCTCAGATGCAAATCCCGCTACTATTGTCACGCTCTGGCGTCACTGAGATGGGGCTCCAGCTAGCAAAGCAGGTTGGTATTGGTATGGTGGCTCGTGCGAAGGGTAAACATTTTTTAGTTTATAACGGCCAGGAACAATTTGAATTAGACAAGTGAATAGGAGGGGGAATTCCTGAATTGACCATGATTCAATTGATGGCTGTTACATGATATACGGCTTTTATTCGCGGCTGAAGCGCGATGCCACGGTGTATGTTTTGTGAGTGGGGTATCTTTTACGGAAAATAAGACCGAAATTACGACCTCAGTTTGTCACGATTAATAAATAACCACTGTATTGCGATAATTGGAATGGCAGAGAGTATTTTTCCATCAAGCAAACATTGATAAATATCATCAAATTTCATTGTGGTGACAAAGATATCTTCATCCTCTTCATCTAAACCATGAAGCCCACCCACATTGCTGGTATCAACTTTTCCATAAAAAAGGCTTAGTAATTCAGACGTTCCGCCTGGTGATGTGAAAAAGTCATTAATCTTAATGAGCTCTTGAATCTCACAGCCGGCTTCTTCGATAGATTCTCTATAGGCAACCTCTTCAGCACTTTCACCTGTTTCAATAGCGCCTGCAACGATTTCAAGCAGCCAAGCTTGTTCTGTGGGAAGTTGTAGTGCACCAACACGAAACTGTTCTATGATAACCACTTCATCACGAATAGGATCATAAAGTAAAACCGCAACGCAATTACCGCGTAGGAAAACCTCTCGGGTAATTGGTTTCCCCCAACCACCCTTATATAAAGTATGTTTCAGTTCAACTGTTTTTAAGCTGAAAAAACCTGTGTATTGAACTGTTTCATTAATGATGGTGTATTGTTTTTTTGTCATGGTGTTATAGATTAGAAAATGCAGGTGGTGGTGCAGCTATTTCTTCAAAAGCACCGTTAGACTCAATACCTTTTAAGCGGCGCAGTACAGCCGTAAATACTGATCCACCTTTTTCAGTGTGTTCAAGCATTATAGGTAGATAGTTAAGACGTGGCGCACACCATAAAATGGTTTGGCGTCCTTTCGATTTAGCTCTATGGCGAATCAGTTTTATCGCCTCTATTCTACCTAGCGGTGTGGTGACCATTTCTGTAGCAAGAATATCAATTTTATATGTTTTTAATTTTCCGCCATCAGCGATACGGTAAGTAAACTGAGTTTTATCTTTTGCAAGATCAGACATTAGGCTAATTTGATAGACTAATTTATCGAGTGTGTTTTCTTCAATATTGAGCGTCCACGGTTGTTTACGATCATCAATATGAACCTGTTGTTTTTTCCAATCAAAATCGAGAGATAAGTATTTGTCTTTTTTACCACCAGTACGTTGATACAGATAGGAGTGGGGGCGAACTACGCTATTATGAGTTTGCCATATGCTAGTTTCTTCGACGAGATCGGGCTTAAAGAATGCAAACACACCCTTTGCTTGAGTCGCTGATTTGAAAGTGCGAGTACCATTATCGTTAGTGACCAAGCTTCGCTTTAATTCACCAGCCTGGAGACCATTCAACTGTACTAAATAATTGGCAGAGAAGTCAGGAATCTCTTGTGCAGATACGTAGAAGGGGACTAGTAGAAGCATCACAACACTGACTAATCTATTCATGATGTTGAACTAACCGTTTGGATTATTCAATAACTGATTGATAGCAGCAGGGTAAAGCTTATGCTCTTGTTCAAGGACTCTAGCTGCCAGCGATGCTTCAGTATCATCGGCGAGCACAGGAACACGGGCTTGCATAACTACAGGACCATCATCAAGTTCAGGTGTCACAATATGAACACTTGCACCATGTTCTTTCTCGCCTGCATCGATGGCGCGTTGGTGTGTATTAAGACCTTTGAATTTAGGTAATAATGCTGGGTGGATATTGACCAATTTGCCTGCGAAGTGTTCAACAAATTCAGTGGTTAAAATTCGCATAAAGCCAGCTAAAACAACTAAGCTTGGTGAGTAGTTATCGATCTCATTAGCAAGGGCTTGGTCAAAGCGCTCACGCGAGTCAAAGTCTTTATGATTGATGACCGCAGTTGGGATGTTCGCTTGTTGGGCATAAACTAAACCAGCAGCGTCAGGTCGGTTACTGATGATTGCAGAAACTTCGACCGCTAGTTCACCCGAATTTATGGCTTCAACAATAGACACCATATTGCTGCCACGACCCGAGATCAGAATAACAATTGAAGGTGTATTCACTGACGTAGTCATTAGTTACGAATAAGTACGTCAGGTATAGTTGTATCAGATTTTTCAATATGGCCAATTTGGTAGGCAGTTTCACCTAGGTCCGCAAGTAAGCGAAGTGTTTCTTTTGCATCTTGTTCTGCAACGCAAACAACCATGCCAATACCGTTATTGAATGTGCGGTACATTTCTTCATCAATGACATTGCCTTCTGATTGTAACCAGTCAAAGATGGCTGGGCGGCTCCAACTATTGGCATCAATCACGGCGGTTACATTGTCAGGCAGTACGCGTGGAATATTTTCTAAAAGACCACCACCTGTAATGTGTGATAGCGCATGAATATTAATCTTTTCATGAAGTTGAAGCAGTGACTTAACGTAAATTGTAGTTGGAGCCAAAAGGTGTTCACCTAAGGTGCTGTCACCAAAAGCTGTACTCAATTCATCGTTACTGCGTTCAAGGATCTTACGAATAAGCGAGTAACCATTTGAGTGGGGACCAGAAGATGCTAGACCAATAAGGACGTCGCCAGCTTGTACTTGGCTACCGTCAATGGCATTTTCTTTTTCGACAACACCGACACAAAAACCAGCTAAATCATAATCACCATCTTCATACATGCTCGGCATTTCAGCTGTTTCACCACCAACAAGAGCTGCACCAGATAAAATACAACCATCAGCAATACCTGAGACAACTGATGTAGCAACATCAATATCAAGTTTGCTTGTTGCGTAATAATCTAAAAAGAACAGAGGTTCTGCACCTAATACAATAATATCGTTCACACACATGGCGACGAGATCAATACCGATTGTGTTGTGAATTCCAGATTCAATTGCAAGACGTAATTTTGTTCCAACACCATCTGTGCCAGAAACAAGAACTGGTTGTTTATAACGATCAAGCGGTAATTCAAACATGCTGCCAAAACCACCCAAACCTGCCATAACGCCAGGACGACGTGTTTTAGCTGCTAATGGCTTAATGCGATCAACGAGTGCATTACCTGCTTCAATATCTACACCGGCATCGCGGTAACTAAGAGAAGATGGAGAAGAAGTGTTGCTGTCGGTCATAGTTCAATTCCTGATGTCAAAATGCTATTCATATTTCTAAGTACAAAGACTGTGTTTTTCTGCTTCTGAAGAACATTTGTTTAATAATGGTATGTCCTAGAAACAGCGTGATAGAATACCACAATGCATAGATTATTTTTTGTTCTAATTTCTCTTTTAGTGGGCCAGAGCTTTGCCGCGGATGTCACTAATTTATACCAATCACGCGCTCCAGTATCGTCTCAGAGTGAAGATGAAAGGCAAAAGCTTGCTCCGGATGTATTACGTCAAGTCATTCTTAAAGTCGTTGGAGACCGATCTGAACTCGATACAGTAGATTTATCACCTATTTTAGCGCAAACACAACAGCTAGTTCAGCAATATCAATACCACCGTGTGAATATAATAAGTGATGATTTGACGCAGCCTGATCAATTAGAGCTAGTGCTATCTTTCAATAAAGCCAAATTAAATCAATCTCTGACAGATATGAGTTTGCCGATATGGGGTAATGCTCGCCCTGAAGTAATAATTTGGTCGGCAATTGAAGACAAAGGCGTGCGATCTATTCTCTCTGCCGATGATAGTAGTTTGGGTGCTGTAATGGCACTACAGGATGCTGCTAGTATGCGAGGTCTACCAGTTTTACTCCCGCTAATGGATTTACAAGATCAGACCCAAGTTACCTACACCGATCTAACAGCTGGATTTTCAGAAACAGTTGAAAGTGCATCGCAGCGCTATGGTGCTCCCGTTATTCTTATGATGACAACAACGATTTCTGAAAATGGTTTGGTTCTTACAGACTGGCATGCCCGAATAAATGGCGAATCAGAGTATTGGGCTTCTCGCGGTGATATAACTACCTCAATGTCTGCGGGAATTAATGAATTAACGGATCGTTTAGCAAAACGTTTTTCACAGCGTTCAATAAACCAGTATGAGAGTCTCTTATCTCTAGAAATCACGGATGTGAATGACTATGCTGATTACAGACGTGTTGTGCAATATCTAAGTTCATTACAATATGTGTCCGATATCACCTTAGTTAACTTAGTGGACGATAAACTAAATCTTAGCGTGTCTTTCAGTGGTGATTTGACCGTTTTTGATAGGACTGTATCCATTGATCGCATGCTTCTTGAGGAATCCTCATACACGGCAAATGATGTAAAAACGTACCGATTATCGTTTTAATCGTATTTATATAAAGCAGTGTACTTGCTCAACTAAGGAATTATAGGAAGGGAAAATGTCGGATAGTAATAAATTATTTCTAATTATTGCAGTAGCTTTGTCTGGGTATACATTTTATCTACTTTCTCCCGTATTAATGCCTTTTTTTATTTCGGCACTTTTGGCTTATCTTGCCGATCCTATTGTTGATCAACTAGAAGCGAAAAAACTGTCACGCACCTTGTCTGTCTCACTGGTGTTTTCTGTTTTACTATTAGTCGGCTTATTATTACTGTTAGTACTTTTACCTTTGTTAACATCACAAATTGCTGCATTATTTAAACGTTTACCTGAGTATCTAACACTATTGCAATCTAGTTTAATTCCTTGGTTTAACTCTGTTGGATTGCCTGCTGATATACTGGATATGAGTTCAATTAAAGTGGCGTTAACACGTTACTGGACTGAAGTCGGACAAGTAGCTGGAGGCCTGTTTAGTTATATGACACGCTCTGGTATGGTTATTTTACAGTGGATTATGAACTTAGTTTTAGTTCCTGTAGTGACATTCTATTTATTACGTGACTGGGATATTCTAGTTGCACGTTTCAGAGAGTTACTACCTCGCAGTTACGCTGATAAAGTGATTCAGTTATCATTGGAATGTGATGATATGTTGGCTGCCTTCATACGTGGGCAGTTAATGGTTATGCTTGCATTAGCAACGATTTATACAATTGGTTTATCGATTATTGGCCTTGAGTTATCGTTGCTCTTGGGGATTGCTGCTGGCGTTGTTAGTTTTGTGCCTTATTTGGGATTAATTGTAGGGATTGGTCTAGCCGGATTGGCGGCTTTCTTTCAGTTCCATGAATGGTTCCCTGTACTTATGGTTGTTGCTGTGTTTGGCGTTGCTCAAGTTGTTGAGGCCGTTGTATTGACACCTCGGTTTGTCGGTGAACGAATTGGCTTACATCCAGTTGCTGTGATTTTCTCAGTATTGGCCGGAGGCCAGCTTTTTGGTTTTACTGGTGTATTACTCGCTTTGCCTATAGCTGCCGTGATGATGGTTTTATTACGACATGCACACCAACGTTACCTTGATAGTCAGCTTTATATATAACAAAACATTATGCAGTCATTAGCAACACAATTACCTTTGCAATTGAATTTGAACGAAGTCTATCGTTTTGATAACTTCTATTTCGCTCAATCAGAACTAGAGGGCGCATTGGTTTCTCTATGTATGGCTGATTCGCACCCCTTTGTTTATTTATGGGGAGATGCGTCAACGGGTAAATCTCATTTGCTTATGGCCGCTGTTGAAAAGTCACCTAAAAACACACTTTATTTGCCATTAGAAGAGCTTGTCCAATCAGCATCACCTGAAGTATTAGACTCTGTCGAGCACTTGGACTTACTCTGCATTGATAACTTAGAAGCGATTATTCAGCACAAGGATTGGCAAGAAGCACTTTTTCATTGCTTTAATCGATTACAAGAATCGGGCTGTAAGTTATTAGTCGCTGCAAGACATAACCCTGCAACCATTGCTCTAACACTTCCAGATCTAAAGTCTCGAATGGCAACGGCATTGATCTATCAACTTGAATCGCTCAATGATGATGACAAGCAAAAGACCCTTATTCTTCAAGCACAGTTTCGCGGATTAGAGTTGTCTGAGGAAGTGGCAACGTATCTTCTACGACGACATAGCCGCGACCTACAGGTACTTATGGACCTATTGCAAGCATTAGATAAGGCCTCGATGGTTGAAAAACGACGCTTAACAATACCCTTTGTACGACAAGTTCTAAATGGCTAATACAGAGTTAACGCTAGTCTTGCCTGGCTTGGCAGTCATTTTAGAACAAAAGATAAATTCGACTATCATTCCCCCGTATTTAGCTAAAATCATTTCTAAGTCACATTTCAGTAGTGATGTAACCGGCTTATCACGATTATTATTGAATCATTTCAGCACTCATCCTTTGATGGGAGCTGACTTACCACTTGTTGCTATCGAGTCAGATAGGTTAAATACATTGCGAGCGGATCCGTGTTATTTACATGCAGATCGCGATCGTTTATTACTTTTCTCAGATGGTTTGGATTTGGATCGTGAAGAAAGTTCAGCATTAATTAGCGAAATTCAACCCTTGCTTGATGATTTTGGTGGTGTTTTAGAACAGTCGTCTGCTGATAATTGGTTATTGCAATTACAGACCATGCCGGATGTGCAATTTTCAGCTTTAGCAGAAGTCTCTGGCAATGCAGTTGAAGCCTTTCTGCCGAAAGGGCAGGAAAGACAGGACTGGATTCGATTATGGAATGAGATTCAGATGAAGCTGTATGCTTCGGATATTAATCAGCGCCGAATAGAAAACAATAAAGTACCGATTAATAGTGTCTGGTTCTGGGGGGCGGGAGACTTTGAATTTAAAGAATCATCGTGGCAACATACACAGGGCAACTCAACATTATTAAAGCAGCTGGCAGATAAATCTAAGATACCGTTTCAGTTTGATTCTGAATTTACTACGGCTTCATTATTAGCGGGCAAACATTTATGGTTAGCAGACAGTGTTGATATTGATGGCGATTGGTTAAAGCAAATGGAAATATTTGACGAACGTGTATTACAGTCACTTTGGAAATACTGCCGAAACGCTAAGATTACAACGCTACACATGCAAGTCCCTAATCATGGATGCTATCGATTAAGTCCGTTGGATTGCTGGAGGTTTTGGAAATAATGAGTGACGCAATAGTTGAACGTGACTGTGTAGGTTGGGAGAAGTTACCATCAGCATGGCCAGATAGTTTACGTCGTATATTTGCTGCACGAGGTATTAAAGCGAAAGTAGACTTAAGTTATGACTTGTCCGAACTACCTAAGCCAGATTTGATGTTAGGAATGGATACGGCTGCACAGTTACTGGTGCAAGCGCTTAAAGAACAGTGGCGGATCATGATTGTTGCTGATTTTGATACTGATGGTGCAACAAGTTGTGCTGTGGCCATACGTGGACTGCAATCTCTGGGCGCCAAGCATATTAATTACATCGTGCCTAATCGCTTTATACATGGTTACGGGCTAACACCTGAGCTTTTAGATGAAATACCAGCAGATGAACAACCTGACTTGTTACTCACTGTTGATAATGGCATTGCTAGTATTGCAGGTGTTGACGCCGCACATAAACGAGGAATGAAAGTACTGGTCACTGATCATCATTTACCCAGTGAGCAATTACCAGCAGCAGAAGCGATCATTAACCCTAATCAGAAGGGGGATACATTCCCCAGTAAGAATATGGCGGGAGTGGGGGTCTGTTTCTATTTGCTCCTAGCGTTACGTCAAGCCTTACGTTCACAAGGCTGGTTTGACGTTCAGCAGATTGAAGAGCCTAAGTTGAATACACTATTAGATCTGGTTGCATTAGGTACTGTTGCTGATGTTGTGCCATTAGATAAGCTAAATCGGACCTTAGTTACTCTTGGTCTAGCAAGAGTTCGTGCGGGGAGAGCATGTGCTGGAATAAATGCACTTATTCAGGTGTCGGGTAGAGATTTACGCGCACTATCAGCACCTGATATGGGGTTTTCTATTGCACCAAGGTTAAATGCTGCCGGCCGCCTAGAAGACATGAGTATGGGTATTGAAACGCTGTTGACTAATGACCTTACTGAAGCCCGTGATGCTGCAAATATGTTGGACGACATCAACAAACAGCGCCGTGAAGTTGAACGAGACATGCAGCAACAAGCATTAAGAATGCTAGATAACATGTCTTTTGATAATGCTTCGCAACCATTAGGTTATTGCTTATATGATAGCAAGTGGCACCAAGGTGTTATTGGTTTATTAGCATCACGAATTAAAGAGCGTCAACACCGTCCTGTCATTGCTTTTGCACCTGGAAACGAAGGTGAAGTTAAAGGCTCAGCACGCTCAATTCCTGGTGTACATATACGTGATGTATTAGCACTTGTGGCTAATACGATGCCTACAGGAAAGTTAACACGCTTTGGCGGTCATGCTATGGCGGCAGGCTTAACATTGGCCGTGGACGATTTAGAGCTATTTAAACAACACTTTTTGATGGCGTTGGAGCAAACAGTTGATCCAGATGTGTTACATCAAGAGCTTGTATCAGATGGTGAACTATCTGCTGAAGAAATCTGCTTAGAACTTGCTGAACTTCTTCCAACTGCAGCGCCATGGGGGCAAGGGTTTCCTGAGCCGAACTTTCATGGCATCTTTACCGTCATAGCAGTACGAACTGTTGGACAAAAACAAGATCATTTACGTTTAACAATTGATGCTGGCAAAGGTCAGCATGTTGTTGCCATGGCATTTAATCAATTACAGCCTGATTGGTTAATTAAAGGCGAGCAGGTATTACTTCGTTATCGTATATCAGTAAATGAATTTAGACAGCAACGGACTGTACAAATATTAATAGAAGATATTTTAAGGGTATAAAGTCAGTTCAAACATTTATATTAGATATCTAAGGTTTCAATGACAATTTTTTCCCTAAAGTCAGCAAGCTCATGCCCAGAGAATAATTCAGTACCAGGGTGCATAACTGTACCAGCACCACAGGCAATGCCATATCGAAGAGCTTGATTAGGTTGTTTAGCAAGACTAAAACCTGTCACTAGACCTGCAACCATTGAATCACCGGCACCTACCGTCGTATTAACGGCGACATCAAGTGCCTTGGCATAATAACTATTATCTTCGCTTACTAAGACTGCGCCTTTCTCCCCAAGAGATACACAGACATGAGTGACACCATGAGCTTGTATCCTCCTAGCCTCAGCTGCTACATCGGTGATGCTTGGAAGCTCACGGCCTACGATTGTTTCTAGTTCATAACGATTGGGTTTTATAAGAAAAGGTTTAGCTTCAATTGCTAGCTCCAATGCTTCACCATGTGTATCTATTACAGGTTTACCACCCGCTTCATTAATGCGCTCGACAAGTTTGGCATAAAGGTCACAGGGGACATTCGGTTGGCATGAACCAGTAATAATGCCAAAGCCGTGGCCGGTCAGGCGTACAAAATCATCAATAACGCGATTAAGCTGTGTGTGTGGAATGGCTGTACCTGCATCAGTCACTTGATATTGTGTTTGACTATCAACTTCAATAATAGTGCTGTTAATACGTGTTTCGCCATCCACATGTTCATAATAGACATTATCGAGCTGTTGTTCTAATAAACGTTGTAGTAGTTGTCCTACATCGCCCGCAACAATGCAAAATGTATGTGCATCAACGTTCATTCGTTTTAGTGCACGACCGATATTTATGCCATTTCCACCAGGATCATGACGAGCACTATCAGAGCGAGATTTTTGATCAGGTATTAATTTAGATACGTGATAAGTCACATCTAATGCGGGGTTAAGGCATAAGGTACTAATACGTGTTTGGGTTGGTAGTTCAGCCATAACTTAAATATACCTTATTTATGGTAGGGATACGATGACAACGTAGATAGAAAGTAGTTGAAGATTTAGAAAATGCTTAGCAAAATACTCTTTTTGTATGATTTTAAAGTGACTTCTTTTGGTTCAATCCCTATTCAATGCAATTGAAGATTCAATGTCTGACTTTAAGGCTCGTCCTCAACAGATAGAGATGAGTCAATTTATTGCTGACCGATTACAGAATGCTGACTTTCAACGACTGGCAATTGTTGAAGCACCAACCGGTGTGGGAAAAACATTAGCCTATGTAGCAGGTGCTATTGATACCGCACTCGAACAGAAAAAGATGTTGGTCATTAGTACCGCTACCGTCAACTTGCAACAACAATTATTACAAAAAGATTTGCCTGAATTCGCTAGAGCTACCGGAAAAGAGATTAAATTTATTCAAGCTAAGGGACGTAGGCGTTATCTTTGCCCTAGCAAGTTGATAAGTGTTATCGATGATAATCAACAAGACTTAACGTTTGATGTCGATAGCAAATACCAAAAGGCAAAGCGTCAAAGTCGTGCAAAAGATCTTTTTACACAATGGGATAAAGGTCAGTGGGATGGTGATCGAGATAGTAGAAGTGATTCGATTGAGCCGGCACTGTGGCATGAGATTTCAACTGACTCGGAGGGCTGTGCAGGAAAAAGTTGTTCTAAATATCAACGCTGCCCGTATTACCAAGTGCGACGTGACATGGCGACTGCGCAGGTAATTGTAGCTAACCATGATTTAGTATTAAGTGATGCAGATCTGGGGGGAGGCTTAGTATTACCAAACCCTGAAGAAGTTTTATTTGTGTTTGATGAAGCCCATAATCTACCCCAAAAAGCATTAGACCATGCCGCCAAAGCGCTTAATTTTGCTCAGCTTTATCAGACAACAGAAACTGCTGATAGTGTATTAAAAAAATTAACTAAAGCATTAGTCTACCGTGAGCATGACTTCGGTTTCATGGTAATGGAACTTAGACGTGACTTACCGGCAGTGATTACATTATTACAGCAAATGGAAACGCTGCTCAAAAGCGATGATTTAGTCAAAGATGTCATGGCTGGAAAGATAAGTGAGCCAAGAATATATTGGCAAAGCCCATTAGTTAAAGCATTAGTGACACCCTGTCAGGGATTATTGCAAAGAGCTAATATTATTTATAAACACTATAAGGTGTTTGCTCAGTGGCTAAAAGATGGTATTGAGACGCAGCAAGTACCTAATAAGGTGGCTGAATCCTTATTGCCACAAGTAGGAACAGTACAAAATATTTTTGGTTACTTAATTGATTTTATGGGCTTGTTCCTAGATGAAGATAAACAAGATCTTCCACCCAATGTTCGATGGTTATCGTATGAGAATTTTTCCAAATCAAAAACACTCGTTATAAATGCAGGGCCAATGAGTGCAGCATATTTTCTCGAAAAAAGTCTATGGAATCGAGCTTATGGCGCTATTTTAACGTCAGCCACGTTAAGAGGCATGGGCTTGTTTCAGAAATTTAGAAGTGATTGTGGTTTGCAACGATTTAATGAAAGTCACTTCTTAGCCGTGAAGTCTCCTTTTAATTATCAGCAGCAAGCGACATTATCACTACCAGAAATGAAATCATTACCGAATGAACATTTTAGTGACTGGCAAAAAGAAGTTGTTTCTCAGCTAAGTAGCGTGATTGATAAGACTGAGGCAACGTTGGTATTGTTCACATCAAAAGTCGTGATGGATTATGTTTATCAACAACTACCAAAGGATATTGAAACACTAGTACTGGTGCAAGGTGATAACTTATCACCTAAAAATATGCTTATTGAACATATAAAGAGGGTTGAATCGGGCAAGGGTAGCATTATCTTTGGAATGGATCGCTTTGCTGAAGGCGTAGATTTACCGGGAAACTTATGTACACATGTGGTGATTACCAAGCTACCTTTTCCTGTGTTTACACGACCGATCGAACAAGCGAAGCAAGAGTGGATTTTACGCTCTGGTGGACAACCATTCCTTAGCTTATCATTACCTGCTGTCAGCATCAGGTTGATTCAGGCTTGTGGACGATTACTGAGAAAAGAAACTGATTCAGGTCGAATTACGATTCTAGATAGACGACTGTTAACAAAAAACTATGGCAAAAAATTATTAGAACATTTGCCTGATTACCGCGTTATATAAATGAGATAGAAATAAAAAGGCCTTACTCATATGAGTAAGGCCTTTTAGATTTATAGCTGTAATACTAGCTTAGTCTTCGCGGCTAGTTACTTCTAATAAATGGTATCCAAATTGTGTTTGTACTGGACCTTGTACTGTATTAACAGGTGCAGAGAACACAACTTTATCAAATTCTGGAACCATCATGCCTGGACCAAATTCACCTAAGTCACCACCTGATGCGCCAGAAGGGCAAGAAGAGTTTTGTTTTGCAACATCAGCAAAATCTGCGCCTTCTTCAATTTCTTTTTTAAGTTCAAGACAGATTTCTTCACTGTCCACTAAAATATGTCGTGCTGTTGCTTTAGCCATGTTTATGTCCTAAATTTAGCTGTGGTTGAACGATGCATTATAGCAATGCCAGAGAAGATAGTGAATCCTACTCTGTAATTTGTAATGTATCGCCGTTAAATTGAACTGTATCACCAGAGATAATCTTCTTGCGCTTTCGCGTTTCTACTTCACCATTAACAAGTACCAAGCCATCACTGATAACCTGTTTTGCTTCACCGCCACTAGCTACCAGACCCTCGAATTTAAGTATTTTGTATAGTTCAGTAGGAGATGATTTTAGTTTTACTGTTTCGATATTTGACATAATAGGAGTCTGTTTTTAAATGTAATGACGATAGTTTACCGGTTTAGCCAGCGTATTCATATTAATGAATCGTTGGAAGTTATCTGTTAAGGTTTGTTGTTATCACAATCATAATGAAAGGTTAGTAAAAAATGAGCTCAGAGAAGAGTATGCGACTGGATGATATTGTTGCACAAGCAAAAAAATATCAAACTGAACGTGAAGGAACATATAGAGAAAAGTCACTCAAAATGTATCCTTGGGTGTGTGGTCGGTGTTCAAGGGAATTCACACAGCAGAATCTACAAGAACTGACCGTACATCATCGAGATCATAATCACGATAATAATCCGTCTGATGGAAGCAACTGGGAGTTATTGTGCGTCTATTGTCATGATAATGAACATTCTAGGTATATAGAGCAAGTACGGTATGGAAACACAGAGACTGACAATACTAAAAATACTGCAAGCCATAATCCTTTTTCTGGCTTGGCTGATTTATTAAAATAGACATATTGTTGTTATTAGAGTTACTTAAAATGTGATGGCCATCCCATTTTAAGCATTATCACAATGCAATATGTGATGCTTTTCTCAATTTATTATAAAGCGGTAACGTAAAATATCCTCAACTATTATAAATAAAGGTGAGGTGGTCGAAATGAAGATCCTAGTCGATACCGTTCAGATGCTAGTGATTGCTGCGATGATCTATCCCGCATTTTACCTGTGGGATATTAACAAAGTAGATGAATTTTGCAGTGAAGTCGAAGCAGGAACAACGAAGCAAGTATTTTTACAAATTGCTGATGAGCCGTTAATTAAGCTGATTGAACCTAAGGACGATGAAAGACCTGGGCGGTGGACATCATCAGTAGTTACATGGTCACCTTTTTCAAGCTATAGTTGTGAAGTGAGAGGGTATGGCAGTGTTGTTTCTAGTGCATGGATTGAGGAAGCATAGACGCTAGATAGCTAAAGCTATCTAGCGGTCTTATATATTTTAGCCACCGGCAACGTAGTTGATCATAATACCAGCTGCTACAGCAGAACCGATAACACCAGCTACATTCGGCCCCATTGCATGCATCAGTAAAAAGTTATGAGGATCAGACTCTAACCCCAACTTGTTCGATACTCGTGCAGCCATAGGAACGGCTGATACACCGGCTGAACCGATTAATGGGTTGATACCACCACCAGCAAACTTATTCATCAGTTTTGCCATAATAACGCCTGAAGCGGTACCAATTGAAAATGCACAAAGCCCAAGAATAACGATACCTAATGTTGTAATATCTAAAAACTTATCTGCACTTAGTTTAGAACCTACAGCTAGACCCAAGAAAATTGTCACAGTGTTGATTAATGAGTTTTGAGTTGTGTTGCTTAAGCGATCAACTACTGCACATTCTTTCATCAAGTTACCAAAACAGAACATACCTAATAAAGGTGCTGCATCAGGTAGCAAAAATGCAACTAAGAGTAATAATAAAAGTGGGAAAATAATCTTCTCACGATGAGATACTTCACGTTGCTGAGTCATCTTGATTTTACGTTCTGACTCAGTTGTTAATGCACGCATGATTGGTGGCTGAATTAACGGCACTAATGCCATGTAAGAATAAGAGGCAACGGCAATAGCACCTAGTAGATCAGGTGCAAGTTTACTTGCCACATAGATGGAGGTAGGGCCATCTGCACCACCGATAATACCTATCGCAGCCGCATCGGCTAAGCTAAAGTCCATAATGCCAAAGTTTGATAACAGGATTGCACCCATTAAGGTTGCAAAGATACCAAATTGTGCAGCAGCACCTAAGAATAAGGTCTTTGGATTAGCGAGTAGGGGGCCAAAGTCGGTCATGGCACCCACACCCATAAAGATGATGAGTGGGAATGCACCACTTTCAATACCTACAGTGTAGAACATATGTAATACACCACCAGCTTCTGCTAAGCCTGCACCGGGTATATTGGCTAAAACACCACCAAAACCGATAGGAACAAGTAATAATGGTTCAAAGTTTTTGTTAATGGCAAGATAAAGCAATAACATGCCGATCATGATCATAAAACCCTGGCCAGCAGTCATTTGATACAGGCCTGTGTTATGCCAAAGGTGTAGTAGTTGATCCATATTTAAGACTCTTTATGCAATTGAGACAAGAAGATCGCCGACTTTAACAGCGTCTCCAGGTTTAACTGAGACAGCAGAAATAGTACCTGCTGTTTCTGCAACAATTTGTGTTTCCATTTTCATCGCTTCAAGGATGACCAGTACATCACCTTCTTGTACGTGTTGGCCTGCTGCAACTTCAACTTTCCAGATATTTCCTGCTAAAGGAGCTGTTACAGGTTCACCTGTACCGACAGGAGCGGCTGATTGTGCTGCTGCTGGAGCAGCAACTGGTGTTACATTGCTGATATCACCACCCTCTGCAACCTGAACCACATAGCTCTGGCCATTAACCGCAATTGTATAAACTTCATCATCTGATGCTGGACGAAGTGCTGCTTCAGCGGCTTCCATTGTTGGAACAGGCTCAAATGCATCTGGATTATTACGATTAGCTAAGAACTTCAAACCGACTTGAGTGAATAATGCATACGTTAAAACATCATCAATTTCACGCTCGCCTTGTTCAAGTTCAATGCCATCTGCTTCTGCATGTGCTTGTAACTCAGCTGTTAGCTTGTCCATCTCATCATCTATTAAATCTGCAGGACGACATGTGATTGCTTCAGCACCATCAAGTACTGTTTGTTGTAATTCAGCATTATAAGGAGCAGGGGCAGCACCATACTCACCTTTTAAAACACCGGCAGTTTCTTTGGTGACACTCTTATAACGTTCGCCAGTCAACACATTTAAAACAGATTGTGTACCAACAATTTGTGACGTAGGCGTTACAAGTGGGATGAAGCCTAAATCTTCACGTACACGAGGAATTTCAGCTAATACATCAGCAAAACGATCACTTGCACCTTGTTCACGTAACTGGCTTTCCATATTTGTAAGCATGCCGCCTGGAACTTGAGCATCAAGGATACGTGCATCGACACCTTTTAATGATCCTTCCCAAGGTGCATATTTTTTTCGAACTTCACGGAAGTAGTCAGCGACTTCTGCTAACAATTCTGTGTTTAAGCCAGTTGCATGCTCTGTATCTTCAAAGATTGATACGATTGTTTCAGTGGCAGAATGACCGTAAGTCGTAGACATGGTAGAAATAGCACTATCAATTGTATCGATGCCTGCTTCTACTGCTTTCAAAATAGTAGGTGTTGATAAGCCTGTCGTGGCATGAGAATGTAATTGAATTGGGATATCTACAGCTTGCTTAAGTCCTTTAACCAACTCATAAGCGGTGTAAGGTTTAAGTAGGCCGGCCATATCTTTAATACATAGGGAGTGAGCGCCCATATCTTCGATACGTTTTGCCATGTCAATCCATGTATCTAGAGTATGAACGGGACTGATGGTGTATGAAATTGTACCTTGAGCATGACGGTCATTTTCTTGTACAGCTTTTAGTGCTGTTTCAAGGTTACGAGGGTCATTCATTGCATCGAATACACGAAATACATCAACGCCATTGATGGCTGCACGTTCAACGAATTTCCTTACAACATCATCAGCATAGTGACGGTAACCTAATAGGTTTTGTCCACGAAGCAACATTTGTTGAGGTGTGTTTGGCATCGCTTCTTTTAAGCTACGAATACGGTGCCAAGGATCTTCACCTAAATAACGAATGCATGAGTCAAATGTAGCCCCTCCCCATGTTTCAACAGACCAGTAACCAACTTGATCTAGTTTCGCAGCGATAGGCAGCATGTCATCAAGACGTAGGCGTGTAGCAAATAGTGATTGATGGGCATCACGCAATACAACGTCTGTGATACCTAATGCTTGTTTAGAATTGGTCATAAATGGCCTTTCTGATATTTAATGGTATTGGGAAGTACGGTTCGCTATTTCTTGTCTGAGCGAAATTTGTGTACGGCCGCAGTTAATACTGAGATTAGTGTTTTATCATCGGTTTGAACTGGTTCTGCAAGAGGACCATGTGGAGGGATAAATGTAGTTGGAGCAGCAACCCCCTCATCAGGAATAACACCAATATTTTTTTCAACCTTGATAATAATCCATGACATTAATGACGTCACGATGACTAATAATGTCAAAAATACAAACACGAAACCCATGCCAAACAGCATTAAATTAACGCCTTCTTCAATTAAACTTGGTGTATCCATATATCGTTACCCTTACAACAATCAACGACTTAAGCTACGAATTCAACAGCTTAGTCTTAAACGACTGCATATTATATCACCTATGAGAAAGAAGGCTGTATAACCGACATTAAAAAGGCCCAACTTCTCCACATGATTTTAATTTATTAATAACTTTCATAAGGTTTTGAGTTGCTTCTCTAGCGCTGATTAAAAAACCTATTGAGGCAGTATCTGGATGAGATTCAGGGAACGACTTAAGATCGTCACGCATCATCTTGCCAGCAACTTTAGGCATATTGTTGATAAATTTATTAAGCAACTCTTCATTAGATTGTATATACCATAAGAAGATTCCAAGTTCAGTTATATCACCCTCTCTGAGGATTGATTGAATCTCACGGTCTTTTAGATGTATAAGGCCCTGTAATGGAATACGGTAAACATCTTCTTCTGAAATATTATTGAAACGGGGGTTAATGGATGGGTCGGGGATAAAGTGTATACATTTAACACCTAAGCTTTGCACTTGTGTTTTATTTAATTGCAATGATAACTCGACATCTCCCGAGTCTATTGTCAGTAAAAAATCATTTTCACCCAGACGTTCAACTCTTGGTTCACTATCCATGGCATTTATGGTCATTTTATGTGTCATTGTACTGCTCTTCCTAGGTTTAATTTGGCATAATGGTTCTATTTTTATCACACTTCAGGATGACTATGACACCCAGTTCAAAAGATTTCTGGTTTTTACCCCTTGGTGGAACGGGCGAGATCGGTATGAATATGAATCTATATGGTCATGATGGACAATGGCTGATGGTTGATTGCGGTGTTATCTTCGATAAAAATACAGATCTAGATGGTCAACAAATAGTGAGTTCGCGCCCGCATGTTCAAATGGCTGATCCACAATTTATTGTTGAGAAACGCGATCAACTGGCTGGCCTTGTTATTACGCATGCCCACGAAGATCATATAGGTGCTGTACCTTATCTGTGGGAAAAACTACGCTGTCCAATTTACACCACAGCATTTACAGCTGAAATTTTGCGTAGAAAGCTAATTGAAGTCGGCTTAGTAAAGAAAGTTACCGTTATTGTTGTTGAAAATAATGCTCGGGTAGATATTGGTGTGTTTCATGTGCAATGGGTGGCATTAACACACTCAATTCCTGAACCATATGGTTTGAAAATTTCTACACCGGCTGCATCAATTTTTCATACTGCTGATTGGAAATTAGATCCCAAACCTCTATTAGGTAGGCCATACAAAGAAAATGACTATAAGAAGGTCGGCGAGTCGGGTATTGATGCCATGATTTGTGATTCGACCAATGCTGATGTACAAGGCTGGTCAGAGTCTGAAGCAAATCTACATAAAGGTTTAAAACAACATATTGAAAATGCAAAGGGAAGAGTTATTGTTGCCTGTTTCGGTAGTAACCTTGCTCGTTTACATACAATTGCTGAGATAGCTCAACAAACAAATCGACACCTTGGCCTATTAGGGCGTTCCTTGATCAATATGATGCAGGCAGCAAATAAAACGGGTTTATGGACATCAGTCGAGACGAGTGTTGATCCGAGTCACCTTGGCTATTTACCTGCTCATACCGTATTAATTGTTGCAACCGGCAGTCAAGGTGAACCAAGAACCGCATTAAATAGACTGAGTACAAATAGCTTTCGAGATATGGATCTTGAACCTGGCGATACGGTTATTTTTAGCTCGAAAATGATCCCAGGTAATGAGCTCGCCATTACAGCAATGATTGAACGCTTAAAAGCAATGCAAGTAGATGTGATTACAGCAGATGAAAGTGTCTTACCAATTCATGCATCAGGGCATCCTGCGAGTGATGAGTTAAAAGCCATGTATGGATGGATAAAACCAGATTGTGCTATTCCCGTTCATGGTGAACTCCACCACTTAAAAGCCAATGCTGGCATTGCCAAATCTCAAGGTGTGAACCGACAATTACTGGGCAAGAACGGTGATCTTTACCTGATTGCACCTGTGTCAGGTATACGTAGAAACATAGTTAAGACTGGACGCTTAGGTATTGATAATAAAAATAAACTTGTGAAAGTATAAGTGTCCTCATTAGCCTTACCTTGGTGAGAGAACACTTTATAAACGAAATCCTATTTAACCCGCATACCTGGTTGAGCACCTTCATCAGGGTTTAAGATAAACAAGTCTTTACCACCAGGTCCGGCAGCTAAAACCATGCCTTCTGACATGCCGAACTTCATTTTACGAGGTGCTAGGTTAGCTACCATGACTGTTAATTTACCAACTAAATCTTCTGGCTTATAAGCAGACTTAATTCCGGCAAAAACTTGCATTTTTCCATTACCAATATCAAGTGTTAATTTAAGCAGTTTTTTAGCACCTTCAACATGTTCTGCATTGGCAATTTTTGCGATGCGAAGATCAACTTTGGCAAAGTCATCAAAACTGATTTCATCAGCTATGGGATCGATATCTGATGTTACTTCTGGCTGAACAGCAACAGTTTGCTCAGCTTGAAGTGATTCTTTTGAATCTTCTTGAATAGCTGCAATCTTATCGGCTTCTATACGCGTCATTAATGGCTTGAATTTATTGATTGTATGACTAAGCAACGGCGTTGCAATATCAGACCATTGTAAAGGTTCAATATTCAAAAATGCTTCAGCTTGTTCAACAGTATTAGGTAGTACTGGTTTTAAATATGTTGCTAACACACGGAATAAGTTAATCCCCATGCTGTAAATATCATTTACCTGCTGTTCATTACCTTCTTGTTTGGCTAATGCCCAAGGTTTCATATCATCAATATATTGGTTAGCTTTATCGGCTAAAGCCATAATGTCTCGCATTGCATGACCAAACTCACGGTTTTCCATTTTTTCAGCAATGGTCTCAGCTTGAGATGTGAACTCATCAAATAGGGCTTGATCAGCTAATGTTGCTGATAATTGACCTTCACACTTTTTACTGATGTATCCAGCACAGCGACTCGCTATATTAACGAGCTTGCCAACTAAGTCAGAGTTAATACGGCTTTGGAAATCTTCTAAGTTAAGATCGATATCATCGATACCTGAGCTTAATTTAGCGGCATAGTAGTAGCGTAAGTATTCTGGGTTTAAATGATCTAAATAGGTACGGGCTTTAATAAACGTACCGCGTGACTTAGACATTTTCTTGCCATCAACCGTTAAAAAACCGTGAGCAAAGATCGAGTTAGGTAAACGGAAACCAGCTCCTTGCAACATGGCGGGCCAGAATAGGGCGTGGAAGTAGATAATATCTTTACCGATGAAATGAATCATTTCAGCAGTACTATCAGGCTTCATGTATTCATCGAAATCGACATCAGTACGATCACAGTAGTTTTTGAAACTCGCTAAGTAACCAATAGGGGCATCTAACCAAACATAGAAAAACTTATTTGGAGCATCGGGAATTTCAAAGCCAAAATAGGGTGCATCACGGGATATATCCCAATCACGCAGACCGCCTTCAAACCACTCATCTAATTTATGACTGACTTCACTTTGTAAGTGTCCGCCACGTGTCCATGTTTTCAATGTGTCTTCAAAATCACCTAATTTAAAAAAGTGATGTTCAGAGTCTTTAGTAATGGGTGTGGCACCTGAAATAGCTGAAACAGGGTTTATTAAATCTGTTGGCTCATAGGTTGCGCCACATGCTTCGCAATTATCACCATACTGATCTTGAGCATGACATTTGGGGCATTCACCACGAATGAAACGATCCGGTAGAAACATCTCTTTTTTGGGATCATAAGCTTGGCTAATTGTTCTCGTTGTAATATGACCTGCATCACGGTTAGCTAGGTAAACTTGGCTTGCAAGCGCCTTATTCTCATCAGTATGTGTGCTGTGAAAATTATCAAAGGCTATATTGAAATCAGCAAAGTCAGCTTCATGTTCTTTTTTTACATCAGCAATTAATTCTTCTGGTGTAATGCCCTGGCTTTGAGCTCGAAGCATAATCGGTGTGCCATGAGCATCATCCGCACACACATAGTGACATTCGTGGCCGCGCATCTTTTGAAAACGAACCCAAATGTCTGTTTGGATATATTCAACAAGGTGGCCAAGGTGAATAGATCCATTAGCATAGGGAAGGGCACTGGTAACAAGAATTTTTCTTTGCATGAATAAACCGGATAAAACGTTAAAAATGTGGGCGTAAGATACCAGAAACCGCTCTTTTACTCCATATAATTCAGCCAAATATATTGATTTGCAGTTGGCTTTGGATTAGATTGGATGGAGTTGTATTTTGAATTAATCATCATATTAAGGCTTGAGATGGAATTAAAGTTACACGATATTCGGATTGATGCGGTTGATGAAGCGTTAATAAAAGCAAAGCAATATCGCTCATTGCTGGAGCCTGAAATTGCTGAGAGTATTTGTCTCGATATCTTACATATTGATCCAGACAATCAAGCAGTATTAATTGTTTATATTTTAGCTTTGTTAGATCAAATATCACGCACAGAAAAACAAACTCAAATAAAGAATATTGAGCGAACGATTGAGAAATTAACGAGCCAGTACCAACGCTATTATTACTCCGGCTTATTGAATGAACGTAGAGCTCGACATCTAATCACACAAGCCATGTCTCACTCGTTTGCCTATGACTATTTCTTTGAAGCACTTAAGTTTTACCAACAAGCGGTAGACCGTTGCCCTGACCAAAATGACGAAGCTATTCTTAGGTGGAATAGCTGTATAAGAACAATCGAGAAAGAAAAGCTCAAACCTCGACGTGATAGCGAAGATGTTTTAGTGGATATGGAAAGCTGATGGTTCTTCAATTACAAAAGAGAACCATGGCGTTAGCAGGCATATTTATGACTGTTTATTTAGTTTTTCATATGCTGTCTAACTTAAGCTTTTTCTCACAACATGCCTTTACCCAATTTTATGATTTTTACAATGCTGGCCCATTAAGGTGGATAGTGTTATTAGCAATGGTGATTGCTATTGTTGTTCATGTAAAAACAGCCATTAAAATACGTAGGGTAAATGCTCAAGCTCGTACGATAGGCTACGCAAAACACGATAAGTTTAAAATACCTGCACCAGCAGTGACCTTGAGTATTATTTTCTTATTAAGTTTTATTCTTATCCATATTGTTCAAACGCTTTTGTTTGATACTTCACAGCTATACCTTGAGCTGACAGAACTTTTCCAGTCACCAATAATGCTGCTATTTTACTTGGCAGGTTTATTTGTTTTAACGATGCATTTGCAACATTCAATCGCAAATGTATTGCAAACCTTGGGTAAAACCTCAGTGATTTGTCACGGCTTAGTGTGGAGTGGTGTTCTTACTCTGACAGGCTGTTTTGCTTTGATTCCTCTTTATATTTATTTTGTGATGCCATGAGTGATTTTACCTTAGACAGTCATACTCCAAAGGGAAGTCTAGAGACTAGATGGACCCAGCATAAATTTGACTTGAAGATAGTTAGCCCAGCTAACCGTAAAAAGTATAATGTTATCGTCGTCGGTACCGGCTTAGCAGGTGCCGCCGCCGCAGCATCATTAGGTGAAATGGGCTACAACGTTAAAACATTTTGTTTTCAAGATAGTCCTCGTCGCGCACATAGCATTGCAGCGCAGGGCGGCATTAACGCAGCCAAAAACTACCAAAATGATGGTGATAGTGTATGGCGATTATTTTATGACACGATTAAAGGTGGGGATTATCGTGCTCGTGAATCCAATGTTTATCGTCTTGCAGAACTAAGCACTAGCATTATTGATCAAGCAGTTGCTCAAGGCGTGCCATTTGCACGTGAATATAGCGGTTATTTAGCGAATAGATCGTTTGGTGGCGCACAGGTTTCAAGAACGTTTTATGCGCGAGGTCAAACTGGGCAACAGTTGTTAATTGGTGCCTATCAAGCAATGAGTAAACAAATTGATGAGGGCACGATTACTCATCATTCTCGCTGTGAAATGCAAGACTTGATTAAAATAAATGGCAAGGCTAAAGGTATCGTTTCTAGGGATTTAGTGACAGGTAAGCTCGAGTCACATATGGCAGATGTTGTTGTCTTGTGTACCGGTGGTTATGGCAATGTATTTTATTTATCAACTAATGCAAAAGGGTGTAACGCCTCTGCTGCATGGCGCGCTCATAAACAAGGTGCCTTATTTGCCAATCCAAGTTTCACACAAATTCATCCAACCTGTATACCTCAAGCTGGAGAGCTTCAATCTAAGCTTACATTAATGAGTGAGTCTTTACGTAACGATGGACGTATCTGGGCACCTAGAAACAAAGAAGATTGCGATAAGAAACCTGAAGACATTGCCGAGGATGATCGTGACTATTTCTTAGAACGAATGTACCCAGCTTTTGGTAATTTAGTCCCACGAGATATCGCTTCTCGTGCGGTGAAATTGATTTGTGATGAAGGGCGAGGCGTAGGTCACGATATCGATGGAAAGAAACTCGGTGTCTATCTCGATTTTGCCAATGCAATTAAAGTGCATGGCCTCGATGCTATTAGTGAAAAGTACGGCAATTTATTTGACATGTATTCACATATTGCAGCTGAAGATCCATATACGACGCCAATGAGAATCTATCCTGCTGTGCATTACACCATGGGTGGCTTATGGGTTGATTACAATTTAATGACATCAATTGATGGCTTGTTTGCAGGTGGTGAGGCTAACTTTTCTGATCACGGTGCTAATCGACTGGGTGCGAGTGCGTTAATGCAGGGGCTAGCGGATGGCTATTTTGTTTTGCCAACAACGGTTTCAAATTACTTAGCACAGCAAAAACCATTAGATTTATCTAAGACATATCCCGAGGAAGAACAGGCACTTCAGGCTTGTAAGGATAAAATTCATCAATTAATGAATGCGCCAAAGCCACAGAATACCCCCGATCATTTTCATCGAAAACTTGGGCAGATTATTTGGAATGCCTGTGGTATGGCTCGAGAAAAAAGCGTCTTAGAAGCTGCGATTACAGATATTAAAAATTTACGTGAACAGTTTTGGCAGCAAGTGAAAATAACGGGTAGTGATGAAACACTTAATCAAACATTAGAGCGTGCAGGACGTATTGCAGATTTCTTCGAACTGGCTGAATTAATGTGTATTGATGCCTTAACACGTGAAGAGTCGTGTGGTTGTCATGCACGAGAAGAACATATAACGGATGATGGCGAAGCACAACGTCATGATGACGACTTTTCATACGTGGCCGCTTGGCAATACAGTGGTAATTTAAGTGTGCCAGTATTGTATAAAGAAGAGTTAGATTTCGAATTTGTCCGACCAACGACAAGAAATTATAGATGAGATCTATAGCTGTAACTGCTGACAATATAGCGTTTCTTTCGCCATCCGCACGGAAGTGGGAATCCGTGGACAGTGAAGAGAACCACTATCGTAACATCCCCGCGTACGCGAGGATGACGTATCTATTTACTTCATTTGAGTAAACACATGAATTATAAATTACATATTTGGCGACAAGAAAATGCTGACGCAAAAGGACATTTCGATCAGCATGAAATTGATGTAAGCGAAGACACGTCATTTTTAGAGATGCTGGATGCGTTAAATGAGCGACTTATAGAAAATGATAAAGAAGCTATTGCCTTTGATTTTGATTGCCGTGAAGGGATTTGTGGCTCGTGTAATTTAGTGATCAATGGTACGCCGCATGGCAAGCATCAGGGCACGACAAGCTGTCAGCAGTATATGCGTGATTACGCTGATGACGCTGAATTATGGATTGAACCCTGGCGCGCAACGGCCTTTCCAATCATTAAAGATTTGATAGTAGATAGAACAGCCTTTGAAAAGATCATTCAGGCGGGTGGCTATATTGAAATACGTACTGGCTCTGCCGGTGAAGCGAATACTATCCCAATTGATAAAGACACATCGGATGCTGCATTTGATTCCGCAACGTGTATAGGATGTGCTGCCTGTGTAGCCGCATGTCCTAATGCTTCAGCAACATTATTTGTTGCTGCAAAAGTGACACACTTATCAACGTTACCTCAAGGTCAGATGGATAAAAAACGTGCCGAAAAACTATTGGCAGCGATGGATGAGCAAGGCTTTGGGGGCTGTAGTAATTATCGCGAATGTGAACGTGTTTGCCCTAAAGAAATTAGCGTTAGTACGATTACCACGATGAACAAACTGTTATATGAAGGTCAATAAACTATTCCCATAATACTTCTATGGATGAAGCAAAATTAAAGTCAGTATAGAATAGTCGGTTATTTTTTGGCACGTAGCCATAGACTTATTATTCATGCTGGAGAAACCATGCTAGAACCATCTCAAATCGAACAGATCATTAATGATTACACTGACTCTGTTGCCCAAATGACCTTGGGTGAAACGAAAGCTAAAATAGATGTTAAGTTGGATGGTGATTCATTAACGGTTGCCGTCACCCTAGGTTATCCTGCAAAAGCCTATTTCGATACACTCCAATCAGAACTCGTTACCTTACTGCAAGACAAAACTAATCTAAGTAATATCACGGTGACAATAAGCTCAAAAATAACAAGTCATAAAGTACAGCAGGGTGTGCAAGGCATTAAAAATATTAAAAATATTATTGCTATTGCTTCTGGTAAAGGCGGAGTTGGTAAATCAACAACGTCAGTTAACTTGGCACTAGCATTGGCTGCTGAAGGTGCAAAAGTGGGCGTGTTAGATGCCGACATTTATGGCCCTAGTCAGCCACGAATGTTAGGAACATCACAACGTCCAGAATCTGTAGACGGTAAACGAATTGAACCGATTGAGAGCTATGGCTTACAGAGTATGTCTATTGGCTTTTTGATTGATGAAGAAGAGCCAATGATTTGGCGTGGGCCAATGGTGACACAAGCCTTAGAGCAAATGCTGAATGATACTAATTGGAAAGACCTTGATTACTTAGTTATCGATTTACCACCAGGCACGGGTGATATCCAACTCACTTTATCTCAAAAAGTACCTGTAAGTGGTGCTGTTATTGTCACTACACCACAAGATATTTCATTACTCGATGCGCGAAAAGCATTAAAAATGTTTGAAAAAGTAAACGTGCCAGTGATGGGCGTCATTGAAAATATGAGTACTCATGTTTGTAGTGAGTGTGGGCATGAAGAGCATATCTTTGGTGCAGGTGGTGGTGAGAAAATGGCCAAACAATATGGTGTGGATTTATTGGGTGATTTACCGTTAGATATTAAAATTCGTGAAGATGCCGATCAAGGTCATCCCACTGTTGTTGCTGATCCTGATGGCAAGATTGCATCGGCTTATCGTGATATTGCAGTGCGTGTTGCAGCGAGATTGGCGAAACAAGGAAAGGATTATTCATCAGCATTCCCGAATATAGTGATCAAAAACGATTAATGATGTCCTAAGGACACAGCTAGCAATTAAAACTCATTATTTGTACGTTCAAGAATGGTCATTCACAGGAGTGAATTTACATTTTTCACCTTGAACGATTAAGTTTTAATAGCAATCTGAGTAGTTAGTATATTATTGCATGTAAAATCACGTTATTATTATGGTTATTCAAGATTAACGAGTAGAAAAATGAGTATAAAATCAGATAAATGGATCCGTCGCATGGCGGAAGAGCAGGGCATGATTTCCCCCTTTGAATCTGGACAGGTTCGTGATGGTGAAAACGGTCGAATGATCTCTTACGGCACATCTAGCTATGGCTACGATGTTCGTTGTTCTAGTGAGTTTAAAGTCTTTACTAATATCAACTCAGCTATTGTTGATCCTAAAAACTTCGATGAAGGTAGCTTTGTCGATGTGAATTCAGATGTGTGTATTATTCCACCTAATTCATTTGCATTAGCACGCACGGTAGAAAAGTTTAAAATTCCTCGCAATGTATTAACAATTTGTTTAGGTAAATCGACTTATGCTCGTTGTGGAATTATTGTTAATGTCACACCTTTAGAACCAGAATGGGAAGGTTATGTAACCTTAGAGTTCTCAAACACAACAACGCTTCCCGCTAAAATCTATGCCAATGAGGGTGTTGCACAGATGCTTTTTTTTGAATCTGATGAAGTGTGTGAAACATCTTATGCTGATCGTGGTGGTAAGTATCAAGGGCAAGAAGGTGTGACGCTGCCTAAGTCATAATGATGAATATTTTGTCGATTACACGAATCCTTAAAGTACTATTGATAACACTGTTATTAGTAGGATGTACTAATGAACGTGAATCTGACAAACAATGGGCTCATAGCGATTTAAGTAGTTATGCTGCTACCTTTTCACCAGATGGAAAATATGTCTTAGTTGGTGATACTGATTCCCCCGCTAGGTTATGGAATATTGAGAAAAACAGCGTTGTTTATACGTGGCAGAATAATGAACAAGTAGGTACAACGACACTCACTGGTTTTTCTGCTGACAGCAAGGTTGCTGCAACTGTTGAACAGATTGGCACTATTTCAGATGCCCAAAACTCATTTAGGACTGAAGTTGAAGTAGAACAGAAGGATGTGATTGTCTTGTGGGAAGTGGCGACAGGCGAGCCAATGATGCGTTTGACCTTCCCAGTTAGAATTAAAGCTATCGCTTTGTCTCAGCATGGTGATTATGTACTGATAGCGCTGTATGATCGTACGGTGATCTATTTCGATGTGATTGAAAATAGGGTTTTACAGATCCTAGAACATGACGGTAAACCGGTTAATTCTCCTATTAATCAACTCATTAATGCGGTGGCGATTTCACCAAGTGGTAAATATGCATTAACAGGTGGTGACGATCAAACAGCACGTCTATGGAAGTTAGAGACAGGTGAGCAGATTCGTAGTTGGAAGCATGAAAATGCAGTTAATATTGTTGGGTTTTATCCTAAAGGTAGTTATGTTCTAACTGGCGCTGGTAATGGTCAAACTCATTTTTGGAATATGAAAACGGGTAAAGAAAAATATATTTTAAGGACATCTGCATGGCCTAAAGATATGGCTTTACCGGATTTTCCATCATTCAAAACAACGACATCGGCCTTTGATTTTTCACCTGATAATAAATATCTTGTTACCGGTCATCCCTCTCAGAAAATTTGCGTATGGAAAGTAGCAAGTGGTGACAAACTAGATTGTTGGCAAGTAGCAAGAAAAAAAGCACTTCGTCCAGGTGTTGTTTTACAAGCTGTTGCCTTTTCGTCTGATGGGAAATCTATTTATAGTGAATCTGGCAACGGAATTGGCCAGAAGTGGACACTTAAATAGTGCTTAAAATAGTATTCTTTGTGCCAGAAAGTCACAAAGAGTCAGTCAAGCAAGCCGTGTTTGATCAAGGTGCTGGTCGCTATGAAGGGTATGACTGTTGTTCATGGGAAACGGTGGGTATTGGTCAATTTAAACCTTTACAAGGCAGTCAACCATTTATTGGGCAACAAGATAGTATCGAAACTGTCGATGAGTATCGTGTTGAAATGATTTGCTCAGAACACTATATTAAACCTGTATTACGAGCACTTATTCATGCTCACCCTTACGAAACTCCAGCTTATGAAGTCCAGCCAATACAGTCCCTGGATGATTTTTAATTTTACGAGTGTTTTATGTCATCATCTTCTGCACCAAAAGAAACCTTTTTAGCCGATTATCGCGTTCCTGATTACCTGATTGATACCGTGCATTTGCACTTTGAGCTCGATGCCTCTGACACACATGTTAGAAGCGTTTTATCAATGCGACAAAACCCAAAAGGACAAGGAGGGGATTGCATACTTGATGGTGAACACCTTGAGCTTATCTCTGTTAAGGTCGATGGCCGTCAACTACAGGGCAATGAATATCAACGTACGGATAAATCGTTAACACTCTCGGGCTTACCAAACACGTTTGAATTAGAAATTGAAACGAGTATTCAACCTGACAAAAATACCGCGCTGGAAGGCTTGTATCATTCGGGTTCTTTACTCTGCACCCAGTGTGAAGCCGAAGGTTTCAGACGTATAACGTATTACCCAGATCGACCCGATGTGATGGCGGTGTTTACTGTATCGCTTGTAGCTGACAAGGCACAGTGGCCGATTATGTTAGCAAATGGCAATATGCAAGAGCAGGGGCAGTTTGAGGATGGGCGTCACTGGACTCGTTGGCATGATCCTCATCCTAAGCCTAGTTATCTTTTTGCGCTTGTTGCGGGTGATTTATACCGTCAACAAGACAGCTTTACAACGATATCTGGCCGTGATGTGAGTTTGCAGATCTATGTTGATCATGAAAATAGTCACAAATGTGATCATGCATTAACGTCACTGAAGCAGTCAATGCAGTGGGATGAAGAGACCTACGGTCGTGAATATGATTTAGATGTATTTATGATTGTGGCTGTTAATGATTTTAATATGGGCGCCATGGAAAATAAAGGTCTAAATATATTTAACTCATCATGTGTTTTAGCAAGCCCTGAAACGGCTACGGATGCTGATTATCATCGTATCCAAGGCATTGTTGGTCATGAATACTTTCATAACTGGTCTGGAAACCGCGTGACATGCCGAGATTGGTTCCAACTTAGTTTGAAAGAAGGGTTTACTGTTTTACGCGATCAGCAGTTTAGTGCAGCAATGAATTCAGTAGCGGTACAACGTATTGATGATGTAAACCAGTTACGAACAATGCAATTCGCTGAGGATGCAGGACCAATGGCACACCCTGTGCGTCCAGCCTCATTTATCGAAATTAGTAACTTTTATACCGTTACTATTTACGAAAAAGGGGCTGAAGTTGTTGGCATGATCAAAACAATTGTTGGCGATGATGGTTTTAGACAAGGCACCGATTTGTATTTTGATCGTCATGATGGTCAAGCTGTTACGACAGATGACTTTGTTAAAGCAATTGAAGATGCGAATAATGTAGATCTAAGTCAGTTCAAGCGCTGGTATTCACAAGCTGGTACTCCGGAACTAACAGTAGATAGTCATTATGATCAAATGAAGCAGACGTATACACTGTCAATCGAACAATCCTGCCCAATGACGCCAGATGAATTAGAAAAAGAAGCCTTTCAGATTCCCCTAGCAGTAGGCTTGCTCGATCAGCAAGGCTTACCCTTATTGCTTCAGCTTGATGGTGAAGAAAATCCCTATAATGATTTTACTCGTGTCGTAACGCTCAATGATATGAGTCAGACATTTACCTTTATAAATGTAGAGTCAAAACCTGTTCTTTCTTTGTTACGAGGTTTCTCTGCGCCAGTAAAAGTAAATATGCAGCGTAGCAATACAGAGTTAGAGTTCTTGATGGTTAACGATACAGACAGTTTTAATCGTTGGGATGCAGGACAAACATTGTTAATTAATGTTCTTTTAGGTTTAGTACGTAATGTTCAGCTTCAGCAGCCATTAAGCCTTGCTAAAAGCTTGCTAGAACAGTTTTCTCTTATTTTAACAAACACCAAAAGTGATCCTGCACTGATTGCTAAAATGTTGACTTTGCCTAGCGAGAATTACTTGGCAGCACAAATGGCTGAAGCAGATGTCGATGCAATACATACTGCACGGCAGTATCTAAAAAATAGTTTTGCCCATAGTTTGAAGCAAGAATTAATTGAGGTATATCAACGACAAAATTCAACAGCTTCATACCAATTTAATTCTAATGATATGGCTAAACGCAGTCTTAAAAACACATGTTTGAGCTATTTGATGGCAACAATAGATCCAATGCAAACGCAGCGTTGCCTAAAACAAATGAAGCAATCTGATAATATGACAGATACCATTGCGGGACTAGTTGCTTTAGCTAGTCAATCTGGACCGGAGGGTGAGCATGCCTTACGTGCTTTTTATGAGCAATGGAAAGATGATCGTTTAGTTGTTGATAAATGGCTGACGGTTCAAGCACAATCAGATTTACCTGATACTTTAATCAGGGTTAAAGGTTTGATGAAGCACCCTGCGTTCAACATCAAAAACCCTAATAATGTTCGCGCCTTAATCGGCCAGTTTTGTCGAAACAATCCGATTAACTTTCATGCTAAAGATGGTTCAGGCTATGCGTTTTTAGTTGAACAAATTATTGTCTTAAATGCGCTTAACCCACAGGTAGCAGCAAGAATGTTGGGTGCCTTCAACTCATGGAAGCACTATGATGAAAGCCGACGAGTCTTAATGAAAAAAGCACTGATGTCTATTGCTGCTCAGAAAGACCTCTCTGCAGATGTGTACGAAATCGTTACTAAATATTTAGCGGATTAAGAGACCATTATGTTTACACTTGATCCTCGTTTAGAGCAGGACACAATTCTTATTGGTGAATTTCCACTTTCTAACGTGTTACTGATGAATGATGCACGTTATCCATGGGTTATTTTAGTGCCTAGAGTGACTGGTGTTACTGAGGTGTTTCAGCTCAATAATGAGCAACAACAACAGCTGTTAATTGAAACTAATTTTGTTGCCAAAGCACTGAAGAATTTAGTTCAGGCAGATAAAATGAACACTGCTGCACTGGGTAACGTCGTTTCACAGCTTCATATTCATCATATTGCACGTTATCAGTCTGATGAAGCATGGCCAGGTCCGGTGTGGGGTAAGGGGAAAGCAATCCCTTACAGTGAGCAAGAAAGTCATACTGTTTGCCAACAAATAAAATTAGTGTTTGTAGATCTATTAAACGATGGCTAGCGAATTACAGTTTTATTTAAATGTCAGTCGTAAAGAGGCATTACGGTATTATAAAGGTGAAGTCAGGTTTGTAATGGTAACAGCCACGAATGGCAAAAAAATACAATTTCCAGCTGAACATATTCGCTCATTTATTGGACAAAATGGGATAGAAGGTAAATTTAATATCCGGTTTGATAATGATAATAAATTGCTTAGTCTAGTAAGAGCTTAGGTTTTATTTAAGTTCTGGATCGCTATCAAGAAACGAAGGCTGAGGTTTACCAATATAGTAACCTTGGGCATAATCGACTCCGAATGTGTGCAGCAGTGCTAATGTTTCAGCATTTTCTACAAACTCAGCAACGGTTTTCTTGCCCATTCCTTTGGCTACATCAACCAGTGCTTTAACAAAAAGTTGGTCATCTGGATTATGGGCAAGATCTGTAATAAAAGCGCCATCAATTTTTACAATATCAATCGGCAATTCACGCATATAGCGAAATGATGCGAACCCTGTACCAAAATCATCAAGAGAGAAACGACAGCCAAGTTTCTTTATTTCCATCATCAATTTTTTGGCTTGTGTCATATCAGCGACTGCAGCAGTTTCAGTTAGCTCGATAATCAAGTGTTCTGCACTCGCATTATTGTCGTTTAATAGACGTGTTAATAGAGGCAATAACATCGCATCATCAACAGCAAAAGCTGATAGGTTTAATGATAAGGAAATGGGCTTACCAGCTTTGTCTAACTCCGCTTGCTTCTGAATACATTGTTGTAGAACTAGGTGATCAATATTATGGATAAGCCCTGTTTCTTCAGCAACTTGAATAAAGGTCCCTGGTGGGTTGATTGTGCCATCAGCATCAACCATCCGTAATAAGGCTTCATAATGGCTAACAGTACGAGTACGGATGTCCATAATGGGTTGATAATGAAAAATAAAGCGGTTATGTTCGAGTGCTTCTTCTATTTTTTGTTTCCACAGAACGCGAGTTTCAAGTCGCAAGCGAGTTTTATCATCAAGGTTAAATTGATGCCACGTATTCTTACCTTGTGATTTGGCCTGATACATCGCGAGATCCGCGTTGCCAATCAACTCTTCAACAGATGAACCTGATAATGGAAATTCAACAACACCGATACTACAGGTGACTTTATATCTGACATCGTCAAAGATAAGATCCATCTTAGCAAATTGTTCAGTGATTTTTTCAGCAAGAGTGATAGCACCATCTATATCGGTGGCGGGCAGGATAATTGCAAATTCATCACCACCCAATCTAGCAACAATGTCAGTCATTCTTGTGATTGATTGTAAGATGTAAGAAACTTGTTTAAGCACTTGGTCTCCCGCATTATGACCACAGCTATCGTTAAGATCTTTGAATTGATCAAGATCAAGAAATAACAGCATACCTCGTTGATCAAAACGTATAGCTTGGCTTAAGATTGTTTCAAATTCGATATTAAATTTACGACGATTATAGAGTTCGGTTAATGCATCGTGATCGGCCAGCCAAATAATTTGTTCTTCACTGCGTTTTTTATCGGTAATATCTTGCCCAACAGAGAGAACTACGGAGGTATCTGTTGGGTGCTCAAGACTAGAGTGAAGCCATGAAATAATGCGAAGCGTACCGTCACTGTGAATAAATTCAGACTCTTGTTGATTAACCGATTTGGGGTTGTTTTTTAGTTCAATTAATGAACTTTCGATATCTCGCCATTGCTGATCTGGGAAAAAACGTTTGATAGATGTATTGATAATATCGTGCTCTAAATAGCCCGTTACTTTCTCAGCAAAATCATTAAATGAAGTAATCTTACAGTCACGATCGATTGTGATAATGATGAGCTGAGCAGTGTCAATTAGACTTCTAACAAAGTCACGTTCTTGTAATAGTTCCAAGCTACGATTATGTAATGCTTCAGATCGTTCTTTGACAGAATGATGTAATTGCTCAAGTTGTAGTGTGAGCTCATGTGTAGATATCTCTAATTGGTCTAATTCATCAAGCTTATGTGGCTTTGTTTGCCTATCAATTAATACTTTTACGTCATTATATTTTTGTTTGGCAAGTAATGGTAAAGCCTGAGACACAGTTAAGAGTCTTGTTAATGGACGTGATAAGAAGAAAAATAGACCGCCACCTAGGATTAGAACGCCAAGTAGGGCAATAACAATATTTCGCATTGTGAGTGTAGTGATATCTCGTTGTTGCTTGGTAATATTGTCAATAATGATAAAAACAGTATTCTGATTACTTGGTGAGGTCACAACATTAAACTCAACAGGTAAAGAGCTGTGACGCAGAATCTGACCTTCTTGGTTGAGAGTACTAAGTGGATAATGCTCAGATAATGTATGTAGGAAGTTTACATTTTGTTCATAGGAAGTAAGCGCGTTAATATACATATCCCAATTAGGAATGTACCGCTTAGTTGAATATTCATTACGTTTGTTGTGGCTGATAACTGCAACGTCAGCAGTCGTTTTATTTTCAAAGTCGAGTAGCGTGGTTGTCATATCGTATGCAAGCAATAAAACGTATTCAGTTCGACCTTTATTTAGAATAGGGATGAGATCATATTGTCTACAACCCTGACCACAATCAATACTACTGTGTGGTTTTTCATTTTTTAATGTTTGCAGAATAAGTGCATGAATAGAAGAGGGGATATCTAAGCCCCATCCACCCACTTTTTCACCTGATTGATTAAATAGTTGCGCTTGTGTTGTATGCCACTCAAGTTCAAGTGTAATTTGATGTTGATTTAAGCGTGTTAATATACCTTTTTCAGATACATTATTTGGAATGAGACTCATCTCTGCCATACGTTGAACTTGTTCACTCGTACTTTTTAATTGCCCTAATAATTCTTGCTGATAGTCTTGCTGAACCTCTGTTCGAGATAGTTCAAACTTTTGCTGTAGATTCCAATAAACGAGTAAGGGGAAAAGAGTGTTAAACAGCAGCAGCATGGTGCCGAACAGTAATGCGGCCTTCCATTTGATACTAAAAAAAGAGTATGAAGGTGTGCTAGACATTATCAATTAGTAGTATTAAAAACGGTATGAAAGTGATACTGCAAACAAATTCCAGTCTCGCTTGGCTGTTGTCATATCATTTTCTCTAGGAGATAAAATAGCAGTACCATCAAACCAGTGAAATTCAGTGCGTGCCATTAAGTTCTTGTTTATATCCCAGCGTCCACCAATTACCCAGCTTTGTGAATAGCGGCTATATGAAGGGGTAACAGGTACATTGATTGCGCCGCCAGATAAGAACGATATGGCATTACTGCCCGCTTGAATGTCTTTATTGAATTGACGGCCATACTTATCACCTTTGTCTAAATAGAAGACTTCGTAACGAAGAAAGCTTTGCCATTTTGATGTGAACTTATAGTTCGCTTCAAACATGTAGGCAATAGGTTCATTGCTTTGATCTTCAAACAGGCCGCCCAAACGCTCAAACTCAACGTCTTGTATTGCCATTTCTGATGTGAACTGCCATTTTTCACCATTATATTGAGCCGATAAAACAGAGTAATCGATACCAACCTTACCTGATGTGATGCCAATAAAAGGAATAGCGCTATCTGCTGGGCGGTGATTAAAGTCTAACTCGAGAGAAGCGCCACTAGCAGAAAAAATCCAGCGACCACCATCATGTTCGTACATTATTCGTCCAACAATGGCGAGATTATCGCCTTTAAGTTTTCCTTGCCAATCTTGTCCTAGGTATGCGTATTCAACATTTTTATCTGGAATTGGATAGCCAGCACCACCTTGAAACAGCAAGGTGCCATATGGAAGAGCGTATTCACCATAAAGTTGAATACCATCAGATGAGATTGTGAGATCTCGGACTTTATCGAAATAGATTACTTGCGGTGAAAAGATACCTTGTCGAGTGTGAGCAACGTCACGGGCGTCATTATATAAGCCAAGAGGATTTTTTATTCTGCCTAGATAGGCACCTAAGCGACCATTCATTGTGGAAATAAGATTGATATCTAATAAGGCATAGTCCACACGAGGGGAGCCATTGTCCATTTCTCCTGCATTTCTTGATAAAAGTTGGCCGGCCACACGAAATTTAGAAGATAATTGTAAACTACTGTTAATACCAAACTCAGTATATGCCGCACTGCCATGGTCGCTATCTCCATAGAAATCATTATCAGTCGTTAACATGAATGCTTGAGAGGCAAAGCCATGGATTTGCAGATTATCTAACCAATCACTACTCTCTGCAGTAGCGATAGCGCTTGTCAGATATAGCAGGAGATAAAGAAAGTATTTCATCATTTCATAATACTCCACTGTGGTCGTAGGTCTGTGATGACATTAACAAAATGTATTGATAAATATGTCATAACGGTTCACCTAGTGTTTTAATGGATGAGTTAATATTCTCGGGCTGAATATAGCCGATTGCGCCTTTGGTTTGAGCAACCCGTTGTATCATTTCCTGTTCAGTTTTTACTGTAATCGGAGCGATACCCGTTCCTGAGAAAACTTGTCTGTCCCACACGCGACGAAGCTGATAAGGAAACATGCCCAAGATATGTTTGCAGAAAGAAGTGTGGGTGGGATCGTTATCTTCGAGGACAAAAACGTGTAAGGCTGAACCATCTGGCCAGCTTGGAGTACGCATTGCAAATATGGCTCGAAGATTATTTCGAGACAGCTGTGGCGCGTCATTCTGAGGGTTGACGATTAAGACTTGTGCAGCAATATTAGGTGCTATTAATAAGCAACCAATTAACAAGCCATGTCTAAGCAGTTTTGACACTCAATAAATCCTTTTGAATACCAGTCGGATTGTACGCTGAGAATAAAGCTTATGACAAGCGTGAAAGAGGCTTTGCTTTGTTCATTTCACTATAATGTAATTTGGTATTGGATATTAGATCGGGCCAGCTTAGCTTGTTTTTACCAAGGTATTGCCACCAAAAGCCAATACCAGCGGGCATCCAAGAGAGTAATGCGACTGCAAAACGAACAAAGGCCTGTTGCCACGACACACTTCCGTTATCATAACTGATAAGTTTGACTTTCCAGCTACGCATACCCAATGTTTGACCGCCGTGCGTCCAAAACCAGCCATAAAATAAAAAACTCACCGCCAGCAAGTAAAGAAAGAAAAATGGGTTACCTTGACCAATTGCTTGACCGCCATTGAAAGCAACGGCAATAAGTCCGGCTAAAAGTAATATGGCGAGCAGTAAAAGTGTGTCGTAAACCATGACGGCTAAATGGCGAAATAATGTAGGTCGAGAATAGTCTTCGGATACGTTTGACATATATTTTGTAATTTATGTGGGCTGATATAGCGACATAAAGTATCATTATTCCTTTATTAATGTGAATTGGAATGACCATGTTGCAATTGATCGGCCGCTCAGCATTTTCTGCGTTTCGTTTAGATAAGTTATTAACCTCGGTGCAAGCCTCTGTAAAGAGTGTGTCAGCCATCCGCAGTGAATACCGATACTTCATAGAGGTAGAGGGCGATAGCGAGCTAAAATCAGCAGAGCAATCTGTTTTAGAAACACTGCTAGAAGCTGAGTTTAGAACAGCAGAAAGTGTCGATAACGAACATTTTTTTTTAGTGACTCCGCGACCAGGAACTATCTCTCCATGGTCATCTAAAGCGACAGATATTGCGCATAATAGTGGTGTGAGTAATATTTTACGTATTGAACGTGGTATTGCTTTCTATGTAGAAACACAAGGATCAATGACTGCCGATGATAAACAACAAGTAAGACAATGTTTGCATGATCGTATGATTGAAGTGGTATTTGATTCTGATGATGAAGTTGAGCGCTTATTCACTCATGGCCAATCAAGACCGTTAGTTTCTGTGGATGTATTGAACGGTGGGCGTGAAGCGCTAGTTCAAGCAAATAAAACAATGGGTTTGGCATTAGCTGAAGATGAAATTGATTACTTAGTTGATAACTTCACAGCATTGAACCGTAATCCAAATGATATTGAATTGATGATGTTTGCTCAAGCAAACTCAGAGCATTGTCGTCACAAAATCTTCAGTGCAGATTGGGTCGTTGACGGTGAGTCTCAGCCACATACTTTATTTAATATGATCCGTAATACACATGCCTTGCATCCTGAAGGCGTTATTACTGCTTATAGTGATAATTCATCAGTGATTGAGGGTGCTCCTAGCCACCGTTTCCATGTTGATATGGCGACCAATCAATACAGTTATCAAGGTGAAGCCCAACATATTTTAATGAAGGTTGAAACACATAATCATCCTACGGCTATCTCGCCATTCCCTGGTGCAGCTACAGGTGCCGGTGGTGAAATTCGTGATGAGGGTGCTACTGGCCGTGGTTCTAAGCCAAAAGCGGGATTAACCGGTTTTTCTGTTTCCAACCTAAATATCCCTGGCTTTGAACAGCCTTGGGAAACACAGTACGGTAAACCAGCACGTATGGCATCAGCACAAGAGATCATGCTTGATGGTCCTTTGGGTGGCGCTGCATTTAATAATGAATTTGGGCGTCCAAATCTATGTGGTTATTTTAGAACCTATGAAGCACTCGTTCCTTCGGTAAATGGCTTTGAAGTACGTGGTTACCACAAACCTATTATGGTAGCCGGTGGTATGGGATCTATTCGTCCACAACATGTTAAGAAAAACATCTTTGAGCCAGGTGTGCAGCTAATTGTATTGGGTGGACCAGCAATGCTCATCGGTTTGGGTGGAAGCGCGGCTTCTTCTGTCACATCGGGTACGAGTGAAGAAGGCTTAGACTTTGCTTCAGTTCAACGAGGTAATCCTGAAATGGAACGTCGTTGTCAGGAAGTAATTGATCGTTGTGTTGCTTTAGATGACCAAAACCCAATTATTGCGATTCATGATGTCGGTGCCGGTGGTTTATCAAATGCCTTCCCTGAATTGGTTGATGATAGTGGTCGTGGTGGTAAATTTGAATTACGCATTGTTCCAAACGATGAATCAAGCATGTCGCCAATGGAAATATGGTGTAACGAATCTCAAGAACGCTATGTTTTAGGTGTAAGTGCTGATCGTGTGGATGAATTCCAAGCAATTTGTGAGCGTGAACGTTGTCCATGGGCTGTAGTGGGTGAAACGACTGAAGAGCAACACTTATTGGTCGGCGATGCGGATAATGATAATAATCCGGTTGATATGCCGTTGTCATTACTATTAGGTAAGCCACCTAAAATGCTACGTGATGTAAAACACCATACATTCACTAAACCTGAATTAGATTTAGACAATATTAAAGTAAGTGATGCATTAGAACGTGTTTTAAAGCTACCAACTGTAGCCAGTAAAAACTTCTTGATTACGATTGGTGACCGAAGTATCACAGGCTTAGTCGCACGCGACCAAATGGTCGGTCCTTGGCAAGTACCTGTTGCTGACTGTGCAGTGACATTAGCAGATCATCATGGCTTTCAAGGTGAAGCAATGTCAATGGGTGAACGTGCACCATTAGCATTGATTGATGCACCGGCATCTGGTCGAATGGCTGTTGGTGAATCTATTACTAATATTGCTGCGGCAAGCATTGCAGCAATGGGTGATATTAAGCTCTCAGCTAACTGGATGGCTGCTTGTGGTCATGCTGGTGAAGATGCACTCTTATACGATACTGTAGAAGCGGTAGGCATGGAATTATGTCCTGAACTTGGAATTGCTATTCCCGTCGGTAAAGATTCTTTATCGATGAAAACGGTTTGGCAAGATGAAGGTGAAAGTAAATCTGTTACCTCGCCATTATCATTAATTGTGACCGCTTTTGCTCCGGTAACGGACGCGGCTAAAACATCAACGCCACAATTACGAACAGATCATGGTGATACCGATCTTATCTATATTGACTTAGGTAAAGGGCAAAATCGTCTTGCTGCATCGGCCTTAGCTCAAGTGTATGGACAGGTAGGACATCATGGACCTGATTTAGATGCGCCGGCATTATTAAAACAATTTTTCTATTCAATTCAACAATTGAAACAAGATGATCTCTTGCTTGCTTATCATGACCGTAGTGATGGTGGCTTGATTGGCACATTAAGCGAAATGGCATTTGCTGGGCACTGTGGTATTGATATTAATTTATCGGGCTTGGGTGAAGCATTACCATTATTATTTAATGAAGAATTAGGTGGGGTTATTCAAGTTCGCCATTGCGATGTCGAAGATGCACTTTCAATTCTAAGAGAACAAAACTTATCACATCAAAGTCATGTTATTGGTTCATTACGTGATGATGATCAAATAGTTGTAATGGTCGATGGTGAGGAAGTGCTCAGCGAGTCACGGGTAACATTACAACGCTTCTGGTCTGAAACAAGTTATCAAATGCAGGCAATACGGGATAACTCTGAGTGTGCGAAACAAGAGTTCGATGCCTTATTGGATGAAAGTGACACAGGCTTATATGCAGATTTAACATTTGATGCTGACGAACACATCGCTGCATCACTTATTGTCAGTGGCGTTCGCCCTAAAATGGCTATTTTACGTGAGCAAGGTGTCAATGGTCAGATAGAAATGGCGGCATCATTTGATCACGCAGGCTTTACTGCCATCGATGTTCATATGAGTGACATTCTTGAAGGGCGTGTTGATTTAGCTGACTTCAAAGGCTTAGTTGCGTGTGGTGGCTTCTCATACGGTGATGTTTTGGGCGCCGGTCGTGGTTGGGCAAGTACCATTTTGCACAATGACAAAGCACGAAAACAATTTAGTGATTTCTTCAACCGTGAAGATACATTCACCTTAGGTGTCTGTAATGGTTGTCAGATGTTATCTCAACTTAAAGAATTAATCCCAGGCAGTGAACATTGGCCTCGTTTTGAGCGTAATGTGTCGGAGCAATTTGAAGCTCGCTTCTCATTAGTTGAAATTGTTGAATCTCCTTCTGTTTTATTAAAAGGTATGGCAGGTTCAGTTATGCCAATCGCTGTTGCTCATGGTGAAGGTCGTGCTGATTACAGTGAAACAGGCTCAATGGCGGATTCACTGATTGCTATGCGTTATGTCGATTATGCAGGTAATGCTACTGAAACATATCCTCAGAATCCGAATGGTTCACCAGAAGGAATCACATCATTAACAACAACTGATGGTCGTGTGACGATTATGATGCCGCATCCTGAGCGAGTAACACGAACCGTTCAGCATTCTTGGCATCCAGATGATTGGGGTAAAGATGGTCCTTGGTTAAGACTATTCCATAATGCAAGAAAGTGGGTAGGCTAATATAGAAAAAGGGAGCTTAGGCTCCCTTTTTATTGTTTGTTATTTATCTTGCCGACGTAAGAGAACAAACACGGCACCGGCACCACCTGCTTCAATAGGTGTAGAGCAAAAAGCCAAAATATTTTCTTCTTGTTGTAACCACGCATTTAGTTTTGTTTTCAATACAGGCTGATTATCTTTTGAACCCCAACCTTTACCATGAATAATACGCACACATCGAATACGTTGCCGGCGACACTCATGAATAAATTCAGCCAGTTCTTGATGAGCAGTAGGAATAGTCATGCCGTGTAAGTCTAATTCAGCATCCAGTGTCAATTGGCCTGCACGAAGTTGATTAAATAAACGGTCTTGGACACCACTTCGCTGGAAGCTAAGGGTTTCTTCATTGCCAACCGTTTTAATTTCAAACTCTTCTGAGTACACGCTATCTACAGAATAAGCTTTTTCTGTTTTTTGATTGCGAGGTAAAGGCTCAACCGACGTGCCTTCTCTGTGTGTAGCTTCTTGCGTTAACGGTTTAACTTTGCCCATTTCTTTATGAAATAAAGCGACGTCATCTAGAAGTTCAGGCTTAATGTCTGATGGTGGCTTGAGTATGTCGCGTTTAGGTGGAAGTTTCATCTTTCTCAGCTTGAACTAATGACACAATCGTCCAGTCACTTTCAGGACTGAGTTCATGTGTTTCTGTAAAGAAATGTAAACGTTCTTTATTATCAATAGCAAATAAGGGCAGTGCGCGTTTTCCGTATTCACTTTGGTAATCATCAAAGGTGAAAGTTTCACTCAGCCCTGTTTGCTTAATGCTGGAATTTTGTGCGAGCAAGCTGGCTAGTTTAGAAAAGGTGATATCGTTGCCAAACAAGGTCTGAGTGTTATGAGTGACTGTTTGACGAGATGCTTGATCTTCGCCTGTGCTGTCTTTTTCTGATAAAAGAGTATAGATACTATTGTGACCAAATTCAGCACGGTAGCGTAAAGCAGCCAGCGCATTGAGTTCTTTTTGAGGTGTCAAAGTTAGTACCTGGCCTAGTCCAATAAGATCTAAATGACGATCTGCATGTTCTGATACTGCATTACCATAATACGTATCAAGTCCTTCCATTCTAGAGGCTTTTACATTAGTCCAGCTTGTATCTGTTAGGCGAGTTCGGTAATCGTTATCATTTAATGCTTTGGCAATCATCCTTGCCACAGGGTTGGCCCCAATAATGAGGAAGCCTTTATTTTCAGGCTCTGCAACACCAAGCCAGTTAGCAAGGATCTTTGCTGTAGAGCCTTGTAGAAATACAGTACCAATAATAATTGTAAATGCTAAAGGTACAAGCAGATCAGCATTTTCAATGCCTAGATCTTGTAGACGTAAGGCAAATAGGGCGCTCACAGCCGCTGCGACAATCCCGCGTGGTCCAATCCAACTGATTAAGGTTTTTTCTTGCCACGTTAAGTCAGAGCCTATGGTTGAAATAAAGACTTTAACAGGACGAGCAATGAACTGAATAACGAGAAATAACATGAATCCTGCCAGACCAATAGCCTCAAACTGAGCAAAGTCTAAACGAGCAGCGAGTAATATAAATAAGCCTGAAATCAATAAAATACTTAAACTTTCTTTGAAATCAAGAATGTCATCAATTGCTACACCTTTCATATTGGCAAGCCATATCCCCATAACGGTTACGGTGAGTAAACCGGATTCTTCAGAAAGATGATTTGATAAGGCAAATACAGCGAATACGAGTGTTAAGGTTGCCACATTATGAAGATACTCAGGCATGAGGTGCTTGCGTAAAACAAGACCCAGTAGATAGCCAGAAATGGCCCCCATTGCACTTCCAACAAGTATTGTTTTACCAAAGGTTATAAAAGTATGAGCGAGTGATGTAGCGCCCTGACCTTGGCTTGAAAGAATGAATTCGAATACAAGTACAGCGAGAATGGCACCAATCGGATCAATAGCAATGCCTTCCCAACGTAATATATTAGAAATATTAGCATTCGGACGTACTGTTCTAAGCATTGGCACAATAACTGTAGGGCCGGTGACGACCATAAGAGCACCAAAGAGTAGGGATAACTCCCATGAAAAATTGAGTAAATAGTGAGTGGCAGTAGCAATAATTGCCCAAATAATTGCAACACCTACGGTTAATAGGTTGCGAACGACTTTTTGTAAATCACGAATTTGGTCAAAGCGAAGGGTTAGACTGCCTTCAAATAGGATGATTGCGACACAAAGTGACACAATAGGAAATAGTAAGTCACCGAATAATGCATCCGGATCTAACCAACCCGTTAATGGACCAAGCACTAAGCCAGCCAGTAATAAAAACACAATGGCAGGCAGTTTAACCCACCAGGCAAACCATTGACTTAGCGTTGCAACGACGCCAATAACAGATAATGCAATGACTGCATGTTCTTCCATGAAATAGCCCTGAAAAGAATTTGAAGCTTAAATCTTAACGTATAACTTCAATTTCAGCACGACGATTATGAGCACGGCCTGATTTTGTTTTATTTGTTGTGCTAGGAATAAACTCTCGGTGGAAAGAGATCGTTATCAGACTTTCAGAAATACCGGCTTTCTCAATTAAATAATTTTTAACGGCAAGCGCTCTTGCTTCAGATAGAGGGATATTTAGACGTTTTCGACCATGGTTATCTGTGTGGCCACTGATGTCGATGCGTTTGATTGTGGGATCAACTTTAATATAGTCAGCCATTCTAGTCAGTGCAGCTTGACCATTTGACGTTATTTCAGCATCTTCAATGGCAAAATAAAGTGTTAACTTACGAATATCATCAAAGGTGTCTGGGTGCATATTATCCAAACATTGCTGAAATGCAGGCATTGAATCAGTAAGATGGATTGTCGAGAGCAACGCGCTGATTTCTTCACTTGCATTTTGGCTGCGGTAACGGATTGTGGGAAAGCGTCCTTCCTGCATATGGGTGAGCGCCTGTTTAGCTAGCTCACCTGAGAGCGTAAATGTAGATTGATCGTTATCAGTAGGTAGTGAAGTAAGGTGGAGTCGTTCATCACTATTTTGCCAAGGCGCTTGCGCTATTTCAAAACGAATATTCGACTGTGTAGCAGGGTAGGACCTACTCACAAAAACAAGACTAAAAATACCGCCAGTTTGGCGAGTAAATTTCGCTTCACCAAAATCGGTGATTGCTTGGCTTAATGTGCACTCTAATGGAGACTCAATAACATGCCATTTTGTATCAGTTAATGGTGCTTGAAATTGTTCAGCATGACTAAGGGAAGATAATAAAATAAGTATAAAAGGTATATATTTCATGGCTGCTAATATTGAATAAGAGAGTGAATAGGGTGATCGATGATTTGCTCTCGACCGTTAAGGCTTGTAAGCTCAATGACAAAAGCGCAGGCGACAACTGTTCCCCCTAATTTTTCAACAAGTTGACAGCTTGCTTTTGCTGTACCACCTGTAGCGAGGAGATCATCAATCAGTAATATTCTGTCGCCAGGTTTAATGGCATCAACGTGTGCTTCAAGACTTGCCTCGCCATATTCTAGTGAGTAGGCGACAGACTGTACATCATAAGGGAGCTTGCCAGGTTTTCTTAGTGGAATAAAGCCGATACCCAACTCCCACGCTGCGATACTGCCAAAAATAAAACCACGTGCCTCCATGCCTGCTATAGCGGTGATGTTTTGGTCTTTAAATGGAGCGATAAGTGATAAAACTGCGAGTCGTAAACTAGTCGGATCTTTTACTAAAGGCGTGATATCTTTAAATTGAATCCCAGCTTTAGGAAAGTCTGGAATGTTACGAATTTTATCTTTTAATTTATCCATAGTTAAGCAATCTAGTGAGAGTTACCTTATTATATCGGCTGAAAATCCCATGACTGTAACATGAGATAAAAAATGAGGTGTGTTGATAGTATGAAAATAATAAACAAACTCGTATTAACTACGATAGTTGTGAGTCTGTTGACAGGGTGCTTGGGCCTTGGAAGTAAAGAGGACGAAGGAGATGGTCAGCAGCATTATTATGTGATTGATGTTGACCGCGGTGCTATTGCTACTGATTTTGCAAAAAATCGCGTTGTTCGCATTAAACCCGTTCAAATAACACCTTATTTCCGCAGTCAGAATATCGTTTTTAAGATTGGGGATGATGAATATCAACACCAACAAATGCACCAATTCTTTTCTGAACCAGGAGAAATGATTACTTCACAAGTTGAACGTTGGCTTAAAAAAAGTGGCTTATTCAGTCAAGTTGTCACAGGGGATAGCCCTGCTGATATGGAATTAGAAATAGCCGTTACGCGACTCTATGGTGACAAACGGGAACAGTTTTCTCCGCAAGCCGTACTAGAAATGCAGTTTTTCTTAATGTTAGATAATGATAGTAATCAACAGCCCTTGTTTCAAACTGGCTTAAGAATTGATATTGATATTGAAAAAACAACAGCTCCAAACGTTGTAAAAGGCTGGAGACAGGGGCTTGAAGAACTGCTCGCGACCGTAGAGGATGATTTTAGCGGTTATTTTTCAAAACGTAGCCCCTAGTACATCTGAGATCTAATTGTGCAGTAAAAGGCTTTAAATGGTAGTATTGACGTCTAGAAATTTAACTATCTGGATGATGAACTAAATGGCTGATATTGCTTTTGAATTAGAACCTATCAACATTGAAGATGAGATGAAGCAGTCTTATCTCGATTATGCGATGAGTGTAATTGTTGGGCGCGCTTTACCTGATGTGCGTGATGGTCTTAAACCCGTACATAGACGGGTTCTTTACGCGATGCGTGAGCTAGGTAATAACTGGAATGGTTCATACAAAAAATCAGCACGTATCGTCGGTGACGTAATCGGTAAATATCATCCGCATGGTGATACGGCCGTCTACGACACGATGGTTCGCATGGCCCAGCCGTTCTCGATGCGTTATTTGCTTGTTGATGGTCAAGGTAACTTCGGTTCAGTGGATGGTGATTCACCTGCTGCTATGCGTTATACCGAAGTGCGCATGGCTAAAATCACCCACGAAATGTTAGCTGATCTTGATAAAGAGACAGTAGATTTCATTGCCAACTATGATGAATCTGAACATGAACCTTCAGTTTTACCAACAAAAATTCCTGCTCTATTAGCCAATGGTTCTTCCGGTATTGCCGTGGGTATGGCCACAAATATCCCACCACACAACCTGACCGAGCTGTTAAACGCTATTATCGCGATGATTGATAATCCAAGTATCGATCTTGCTGGTCTAATGCAATATGTACCTGGCCCTGACTTCCCAACTGCCGCAATGATTAATGGTGCAGGTGGTATTGCTGAGGCATATCGTACTGGACGTGGACGCGTTCATATTCGTGCTCGTGCCGATATTGAAACAAACGACAGTACAGGACAACAAAGCATTGTTGTTCATGAACTACCTTATCAAGTGAATAAAGCACGTTTATTAGAAAAGATTGCTGAGCTTGTTAAAGATAAGAAAATTGAAGGTATTTCAGGCCTACGTGATGAGTCTGATAAAGACGGCATGCGAATGGTTGTCGTGCTTAAACGTGGTGAAGTACCAGAAGTTGTTTTAAACAATTTGTATAAGCAAACTCAAATGCAAACCGTGTTTGGAATAAATATGGTTGCGATTGTCGAAGGGCAACCAAAACTTTTAGGTCTGAAAGCAATTTTGGATGCGTTTGTTCGACACCGTCGTGAAGTTGTTACGCGTCGTTCATTATTTGAATTACGAAAAGCACGTGACCGTGCTCATATATTAGAAGGCTTGGCTACTGCGTTAGCGAACATTGATGACGTTATTGAGTTGATTAAATCATCTAACAATCCTGCTGAAGCTAAAGAAGCCTTATTAGAACGTGGCTGGGCTTCCGAAATGATTTTAGAAATGCTCGGCGCTGCGGGTGCTGAAGCATCTCGACCAGAAGGCTTGTCAAAAGAACTAGGGCTACTTGATGGTGTGTACCATTTATCACCTACTCAAGCACAAGCTATTCTGGAAATGCGTTTGCACCGTCTAACAGGTCTAGAGCAAGATAAGATCCTAGATGAATATCGTGAAGTGCTAGAAGATATTGCTAGACTATTGGCTATATTGAGTGACCCAGACAATTTGATGGCTGTTATTCGTGGAGAATTAGTTACAATCAAAGAAGAGTATGGCGATGAGCGTCGTACAGAAATTCTTGATTCTCACCTAGATTTAACATTAGAAGATTTGATTACTGAAGAAGAGATGGTAGTAACATTGTCTCATGCTGGTTATGCTAAAACACAGCAATTAGATACCTATCAAGCTCAGCGTCGGGGTGGTAAGGGTAAATCTGCAACAGCAATGAAAGATGAAGATTTCATCGAGCATTTGTTTATTGCCAATACACATGACACATTATTATGCTTCTCTAGTGCCGGTAAGGTTTACTGGAAGAAAGTCTATGAGCTACCACAAGGTGGTCGTGCTGCACGTGGTAAGCCGATTGTAAACTTATTGCCATTGGAAGAAGGCGAGAAGATAAATGCAATTTTGGCTGTTCGTGACTTTGATGCTGATAACTATATCTTTATGGTTACTGAATCAGGTACCGTGAAGAAAACACCGCTTGAGGCATACTCTCGACCTCGTGCTAACGGTATTATTGCTCTTGATTTGAAAGAAGATGACCAACTTGTTGATGTTGCATTAACAGATGGGCAATCAGACATTATGTTATTTAACTCTGCCGGTAAAGTAATTCGTTTTGCTGAAACAGATGTTCGTTCAATGGGGCGTGTTTCGCGTGGTGTCCGTGGTATGCGAATGGCAGAAGATGTGAACATTATTTCATTAATTATTGCCAATCCAGAAGATGGAGCAATCCTAACGGCAACTGAATTTGGCTTTGGTAAACGTACTGATTTAGAGCAATACCGAGTTCAAGGTCGTGGCGGTAGCGGTATTATTTCAATTCAGACCTCTGAACGTAATGGTAATGTTGTTGGTGCAGTTCAAGTACGTGATGAGCATCAAATAATGTTGATCACTGATGGCGGTACTTTAGTTCGCACACCAGTAAAAGATGTGTCGATTGTGGGGCGTAATACACAAGGTGTAAAACTCATCAATCTTACTAAGAAAGAAAAACTGGTTGGTTTAGAGCGTGTTCTTGAAGAAGATGATGATGCTGAATCAGAAGATGGTGATACTGAAGTAACAACAGAAGACTAAATCATTGAAACCCTATAATTTTAGTGCTGGACCAGCTATGCTGCCGGCTGCAGTAATGGAAAAAGCGCAACAGGAAATGCTGGACTGGCATGGTAGTGGAATGTCAGTGATGGAAATGAGTCATCGTGGACCTGAATATACATCGATTGCAAAACAGGCTGAAGCTGATTTACGTGATTTAATGTCTATTCCTGATGACTATGCTGTTTTATTTCTACAAGGTGGTGCATCAAGTCAGTTTTCAATGATTCCGATGAATCTTTTGCGTGGAAAAACAAAGGCAGATTACTTCAACACGGGTGCATGGTCCAAAAAAGCGATTTCTGAAGCCAAGAAATACTGCGATGTAAATATTGTCACGGATTCAAGCGATAATAACTGTACAACAATTGCAGATAAATCAACATGGCAGTTTTCTGCTGATGCTGCTTATGTACATTACACGGTCAATGAAACAATTCACGGACTAGAGTTTGATGATATTCCAGATACGGGCGATATTCCTTTAGTGGCTGATTTATCATCAACTATCTTATCTCGACCAATTGATGTCAGTCGTTTTGACATGATTTACGCTGGTGCACAAAAAAATATTGGCCCCGCAGGACTTTGTATTGTTATTGTTAAACGTGATTTATTGGGGCATACACTAGAAAATACGCCAACGATGTTTGATTATCAGGTTCATGATGATAATAATTCCATGTATAACACACCTGCGACCTATAGTTGGTACTTAGCTGGCCTTGTTTTTGATTGGTTGAAACAGCTGGGTGGTTTAGCTGCAATAGCTGAGATAAATCAACGAAAACAACAAAAATTGTATAAAGTAATCGATGACAGTGACTTCTATCACAACCCTGTTGCAAATCAGTATCGCTCATGGATGAACATACCATTCACATTGAACGATAGTGATTTGGATGCCGCCTTTTTAGCTGAGGCTAAAGAGGCTGGCTTGCTAACCTTAAAAGGTCACAAAACGGTCGGTGGAATGAGAGCAAGCATATATAATGCAATGCCTGAAACAGGTGTCGATGCACTAATATCTTTTATGTCAGAATTTGAGCGTAAATACGGTTAATGACCATGAGTGAACAAGAAGCCTTACAAGCGATTCGTAACAAAATCGATGAAACAGATAAGCAAATTCAGCAATTGCTAAATGAACGTACCGCAATGGCTGAAGAAGTTGCACGCATTAAAATTTCTAATGGTGAGCAGGTCAATGACTTTTATCGCCCTGAGCGTGAAGCCATGGTTTTACGTCAGGTTATGGAACGTAATGATGGCCCATTATCTGACGAAGAAATGGCTCGCTTATTTCGCGAAATAATGTCAGCATGTCTTGCAGCAGAAAAACCATTACAAGTTGCATATTTAGGACCTGAAGGCTCATTTACACAAGCCGCAACACTTAAACAATTTGGTGGTTCTGTTCAACTTCATCCAATGTCAACAATTGCAGATGTATTTCATGCGGTTGAAAGAGGGCTGGCAAGTTATGGTGTCGTTCCTGTTGAAAACTCAACTGAAGGCATGGTATCTCACACGCTTGATCGCTTCATCAACACACCATTAAAAATAAATGGTGAAGTCTCACTTCGTATTCATCATTATTTATTAAGTAATTCATCTGATCTTAAAGATCTTACAACAGTGTATGCTCATCCACAGGCCTTAGCACAGTGTAAAAACTGGTTGCGCGAGCACTTGCCAGAATGCGAGTTAATACCAGTAAGCAGTAATTCTGAAGCCGCTAGAATGGTTAGTTCAGAAGATAATACAGCAGCTATTGCTGCAAACCGTGCTGCTGAAATTTACAATTTGTCAGTTCTAGCAAGCAATATAGAAGATGAAGCAGATAATACAACACGTTTCTTAGTAATTGGTTCTCTTGATGTTGGCCCATCAGGTCAAGATAAAACAGCCTTATTAGTGTCGACAAAAAACAAACCCGGTGCCTTACAAGTGCTTCTTAAGCCATTGGCTGATAGTGGCATTAGCATGACTCGAATTGAGTCTCGGCCATCACGTAAGGGTGTATGGGAATATGTATTCTTTATTGATATTGAAGGACATTGCCAAGACGACGCTTTATCACAGGCTTTAACATTATTAGAGCAAGAATCATCAATGTGCCGTGTACTAGGTTCATATCCTAAGGCCGTACTGTAATGAGATTAATACTAGCTAATCCACGTGGCTTTTGTGCAGGAGTGGATCGTGCAATTGAGATTGTAGAGCGTGCATTAGAACTATTTGGCTCACCAATTTATGTACGACATGAAGTGGTCCACAACCGCTATGTGGTTGATGGCTTACGTAAAAAAGGTGCTATTTTTATTGAAGAACTATCAGATGTACCTGATGATAGTACGCTCATATTTAGTGCTCACGGTGTTTCGAAAAAAGTACAAGCCGAAGGTAAACTGCGTGGCTTAAAGGTTTTTGATGCAACATGTCCTTTGGTAACCAAAGTACATATGGAAGTTGCTCGATATGAAAAACAGGGGCGAGAATGTGTGTTGATAGGCCATGCTGGTCATCCTGAGGTCGAAGGTACAATGGGCCAATATACCTCAGAAGAGGGCGGAATGTACCTTGTGGAAACACCGGAAGATGTTGCAAACCTTGAGGTCAAAAATCCTGATGAACTAGCCTTTGTGACACAAACAACCTTATCTGTGGATGATGCATCTATCGTGATTGATGCCTTGAGAAAATACTTTCCAAACATAAGTGGTCCTCGTAAAGATGATATCTGTTATGCCACGCAAAACCGTCAAGATGCTGTAAAAAACCTCGCTAGCCAGTGCGACTTAGTGCTTGTCGTTGGATCAAAAAACAGCTCTAATTCAAATCGCTTACGTGAACTGTCAAACAAGTTAGATACACCTGCATACTTGATCGATGATGCCGATGATATTGAATCTAATTGGCTAGAAGGAAAAAATACAATAGGTTTAACAGCGGGAGCATCTGCGCCTGAAATTCTTGTTGAAAATGTTGTGCAACGCTTAAAAGAATTTGGTGTTTTACAAGCAAATGAAGATGAAGGACAACGCGAAACGGTCGAGTTTTCACTGCCAAAAGAATTGAAAATCGACACGTCTAGGCTTTCAAACTAGTTTCTATTATGCCATTTCTGCCCGTATTACTATGGACTGATATTCTAATTTTTCTACTGCTATCGATCGTTGTTGCAAGTATTTTCTATATTAGAAATCGACCACATTTAGTGGCCCCGTGGAAATTTGTTTTTCAAAAAAAACGTGGCGTCATTTCGGTCATGATCTTAGTGTGTTACGTCATTGTGGGCGTGATGGACTCTATCCATTTTCGACTAGCACTTTCTGATAACGATAAAGTCAGTACAGTGCAGCACTACTCTACAGAAGTGATTACTGTGCTTGATGTGCTTGTAATGCCTCTTCGTCAACAGCTTGAAAAAACATATTCATCACCCTTTGCTACACGTTTATTTGTCAGAGAAATGCAACCATCTGAAGATGGAACTATCGATTTTGACTATGCGAGGCTTGTGCACGCGGGTACTCACCTAGAAAATGAACAAGATAAGTGGGCTGATATTCAGAGTACGATTATAAAAAGTTCTATGGCATCAGTGTTAATGTGCTTATTGCTGATTGTGGCATTGTTGTTTAGATGGACAAGGAAACAGAAAATAACATGGCAGCAAGCAGGCCATAAATTTTACTTCGGTTTAGCGGATTATCCCGTTAGAACATTTTTTTTAATGTTATTCCTACTAATGTTATTTGCTACAAATCTGATCTTTCTAAGTTCAAACTATCATGTACTCGGCACAGACAAAGTTGGTCAAGATGTTTTATATCAGGCATTGAAAAGCGTGCGTACTGGACTGGTCATTGGAACCTTAACGACCTTAGTTATGTTGCCCTTTGCCTTATTTATGGGTATTGCAGCAGGGTACTTTAAAGGCTGGATTGATGATGTCATTCAGTACATCTACACGACCTTAAATTCAATACCTGGCGTATTGCTTATTGCAGCCGCTGTTTTAATGATGCAAGTGTATATGAATAATAATCCAGAAAGCTTTGCGACTATAGCAGAGCGTGCTGATATGCGATTGTTGTTCTTGTGCATTATCCTTGGGCTAACAAGTTGGACTGGCTTGTGCCGAATTCTACGTGGTGAAACATTAAAGTTGCGTGAAGCAGAATATGTTTTAGCTGCGCGTGCCTTAGGTGCCGGTGGCTTGACTATACTTCATCGCCACATCCTACCGAACCTGATGCATATTGTAATGATTGCAATAGTATTAGATTTTAGTGGCTTAGTATTAGCTGAAGCTGTCTTGTCGTACGTGGGAGTAGGAGTTGATCCATCAATGATAAGCTGGGGCAATATGATTAACAGTGCTCGCTTGGAAATGGCGCGTGACCCCGTCGTGTGGTGGTCATTAACAGCAGCTTTTTTCTCAATGTTTGTTTTAGTACTTGCCGCCAATCTGTTTGCCGATGTTGTTCGTGATGCTTTTGATCCTCGAATGCAGGCTACCGTATGAGTCCAGTGCTACTCGATGTTTCAGGCTTGAAAACATGGCTAGGTAACAAAGATAAACCATTAAGAGCTGTGGATGGCGTTAGTTTTTCCATTCAACGTGGTGAAACATTTGCATTATTAGGTGAGTCAGGCTGTGGTAAGTCAATGACAGCTTTATCCTTACTAGGATTAAACCCACAGCCTGTTAGTCAAATCAAAGCTGGCGAGGTTAAGTTAACAGGATTAGATTTGTTGAGCTTATCAGAAGCAGAAATGCAGACAATCCGTGGTCGCCGCATTGCTATGATTTTTCAGGAGCCACAAAGCTCATTGAACCCTGTGTTGTCTGTTGGCGAGCAAATAAGTGAATGTTTAAATTTACATTTCGACTTGGATAGTGCTGCATGTCATAAAAGGGTGCTTGAACTATTGGAAGCAGTTGGTATCCCAGCGCCTTTGCAACGAATAAAAGAGTACCCTCACCAACTATCAGGCGGAATGAAGCAACGAGTAATGATTGCTATGGCACTTGCGGGTGAGCCTGAATTGCTCATTGCTGATGAGCCGACAACTGCATTAGATGTCACCATCCAAGCACAAATATTAGATCTGTTAAAAAAGATTCAACGCGATACGGGTATGGCGATCCTATTGATTAGTCATGATCTTGCTGTCGTTGCACAGATAGCTGACCATGTTGCTGTTATGTATGCAGGACAGATTGTTGAAACTGCTAGCAAGGAACAGTTTTTTCAACACTATCAACATCCTTATACTGATAAGTTATTTCAAGCATTACCTTCTGAACAAAAGCGTGAACAACGCTTAACTGTTATTAAAGGGAATGTACCCGTCTTAACTCAAGACTTTAAGGGCTGTCGTTTTGTTGAGCGCTGTGATCATGCATGGGAAGAATGTCGTACAACAGTGCCTGAGTGGCAAGAACAAGATGAACACGGTGTTCGCTGTCACTTATTTGCTCAAACGGCTGAAGAAGAACGAATGATGGTGCCGTCATCCACTCATTCCTCACCCTTGTCAGAAGTAGTTCCGGCAGTTCAAAACATATTAGACATTAACAATTTAAAAGTACACTTTCCTATACGAAAAGGGCTGTTACAGCGTGTTACAGGTCAAGTTCGTGCTGTTGATGGTGTCAGTTTAAGCCTTAAAAAAGCAGAAACACTGGCATTAGTTGGCGAGTCTGGTTGCGGTAAAACAACTGTTGGTAAAGGCATTCTACAACTTGTACCGATCACATCTGGTAATGTGGAGTTCCAAGGACATCAGCTAAACGGTCTGTCAGAACGTGGATTAAGACAGCATCGAACTGCATTACAAATTGTCTTTCAAGACCCCTATTCTTCAATGAATCCAAGAATGACAGTGAGTCAGATTATTGAAGAAGGGCTATCTAAACAACAGTATTCTAAAAATAGTGAAGCAAAAGAAAATAGAATTTCTGAACTACTTGAACGTGTAGGGCTGAGTGCTGATGTTAAGCACCGATATCCACATGAGTTCTCTGGTGGACAGCGACAGAGGATTTGTATAGCAAGAACATTAGCCGCAGAACCTAAACTAATTATTTGTGATGAGCCAACCAGTGCGTTGGATGTCTCTGTTCAAGCTCAAATATTGAATTTGTTACGTGATATACAACACGAGTTTGGCTTATCATATTTGTTTATTACTCATAATATTGCCGTGGTAAATTACTTGGCACATCGTGTTGCTGTGATGTATTTAGGACGCATTGTTGAGCAAGGCAGTAGGGATGAAGTATTAAACTCACCTAAACACCCTTATACACAAGCTTTGTTAGCTTCCGTGCCTGAATTAGATTCAAAACCACAGGAGTTATCATTATTAGAGGGTGAGTTACCGTCACCAGCTAGCCCACCAGAAGGGTGTCACTTTCATCAACGTTGCCCCCAAGCAATGAGTAAATGCCTAGAAAGTTACCCTGACCAAACACAGTTATCTGCCTCTCATGAGGTACGATGTTTTTTATATGAAGAGAGAAAGTAATGGAACAACAAACACAAATTGAATTAGAAGCTGCAGCATTCCGTCGTTTGACAGCTCATTTACGTGAACGCACAGATGTTCAAAATATTGACTTAATGGAATTAGCAGGATTTTGTCGTAACTGCTTAGCTAAATGGTATATGGCAGCAGCCGAAGATAAGGGACTAGAAGTCAATTATGATCAAGCCCGTGAACATGTTTACGGAATGCCTTATAAGGAGTGGAAAGATAAATACCAAGTAGGACCTAAACGTTAATGCTCATGTTCATTGCAAGCATCCTGCAACTGTTTGGCTAGGTCTTTAAGATTGGTTCCATCTTTTTCTTTCGGCTGGGACGTTGTGACAATTGAAATTGTAGAGCGAATCTGTTGCAAGTAATTACGACAGCAACTACACATAATAAAGTGAATAAACAACCCAATGCGCTTACCTAAAGGTAGGTCGCCTTCGATATAGTTGTTCACTTCTTCTGCAATGTCTTTACACTGATACATTCACTTATTATCCTGATATTGTTCGATACTATGATGCAATGTGGTTCTTGCTCTATGTAACAACACACGAACATTAGACGCAGAGACATCAAGAATGTTACAAATTTCATCCATTTTAATGCCTTCCATATCGTACATGGTTAAGGCAGCACGTTGTAGGGCAGGGAGTTGCTGGAATGTTTCTTCTATAATAGTTTGTAGTTGCTCATTGGCTAGAAGAGCTTCAGGTGTTGCCTCTTCCCAGGTGTAAACGTTATCAATCCGATGCCCTGTCTGATCAAATTTATCAGAAGGGACAGACTCCCAACCTTCATCTAAGGAGCTCATTCTATTTTCTCGGCGAACACGGCTTTTTGCTCCATTACTTACAATGTGGAGTAACCATGTTTTGAGTTTTGAGCGTCCTTCAAATTTAGCTAAAGATTTAATGGCAGATATCCATGCTTCTTGAACTACTTCATCAGCAAAAGCATCACCAACAATTGCACGAGCAATAGACAACATGATGTTATGGTATTCTGCGACAACATATTCAAAGGCAGCAGCGTCGCCATCAATCAGTTGTTTGATTAACAGTTGTTCATCTTCAAATTGAGAGTTAGAACTTTTTTTCATCATATTTGTAACAAATTGGATTGATGGCAGTCTACGTTAGTAAGTTCGGTCATGAACGACCGTTTTTTACTTTACACAACATTATTAACTATAGGAAATTATTATGTCTATCACTACTAAAAAAACAACAATTGCATTAGCTGCTTCTGTGGCAATGACTGCAGGTCTTGCTCTTTCTCCATCACTAGCGAGTGCAGATACTGCTAACCCATTTGCATCAACTGAATTGTCTAGTGGTTATATGCAATTAGCAGAAGGAAAATGCGGCGAAGCTAAATGTGGTGCTGATAAAAAAGCAGCGAAAGAAGGTAAATGTGGCGAAGCTAAATGTGGCGGCGACATGAAAGATAAAGCTGAAAAAATGAAAGAAGGTAAATGCGGCGAAGCTAAGTGTGGCAGCGACATGAAAGACAAAGCCGAAAAAATGAAAGAGGGTAAATGTGGCGAAGCTAAGTGTGGCGGCGACATGAAAGACAAAGCTGAAAAAATGAAAGAAGGCAAATGTGGCGAAGCTAAATGTGGTGCCAACAAATAAAGCACTCAACTTGAGTTAAGCATTATTTAGGGGGCTCTACGGAGCCCCTTTTTATAGAGGGCTTTTCTACTAATGATTCATATGATCGTGTTCCATTAGTAGAAAATTCCAAAACTAAGGGGATTAATATGTATATTTGCAAAATAGCGGATACATTTCAAACGTGTCTGAATAAAACTCGAGCACTCGATTTCTTGGCACCATTGGCGCTACGCTTATATTTGGCCCCCGTATTTTGGATGGCTGCGAATAATAAATGGAACCCGTTTGATAGTGGCAGTTCATTACAAGGCACGATTGATTGGTTTGGTAACCCTGATTGGGGACTTGGCTTACCCTTTCCTGAATTAATGGGGTATATGGCATGGGGAGCTGAATATTTTGGTGCAATCCTGCTTGTTTTAGGCTTAGCAGTGCGTTGGGTTTCCATACCTTTGATGGTAACTATGATCGTAGCGGCACTAACCGTTCATATTGATAATGGCTGGTTAGCAATAGCTGAGCCAAGCGCACAGCTTGAAGCAGCACGTTCACTACTACAAGCACATGGTAATTACGATTGGTTAACTCAAAATGGTAACTTTGTTATTTTGAACAATGGTATTGAGTTTGCAACAACGTATTTCATTATGTTGTTAGCGCTATTTTTTATTGGTGCAGGAAAGTATGTCAGTGTTGATTATTGGTTAGCTAAAAAAATCTCAAATTGCTGAGGGCCAGATTATGTTTATTGCTAAAAAAAGAGCAGGGGAAGACATTGCTTCTAGTGAGATAACCGATCATCAGGTTTACCTTAATCGTCGCCAATTCTTGAATGGATCGGCAACAGTTGCAACAGCAAGTTTATTACCACTATCTCTGGTAAATGCAAATACAGCCCCAGAGCCAACATTTAAGGATTTGCAAAAAAGTCCATTTTCAACAGATGATAAACTGACGAGTTATGAGTCAGTCACCACATACAATAATTTTTACGAGTTTGGGACGGATAAGGCTTCACCAGCACTATTAGCAACAAATTTCCCTGATAAATCTAAGCCTTGGCGGGTGACAATTGAAGGGGAGTGCGATAAGCCAGGGGAATATGATTATGATGATCTTATTAGACCTTTCACGTTGGAAGAACGTATCTATCGTTTTCGTTGTGTTGAAGGATGGTCAATGGTAATCCCTTGGGTTGGGTTTCCACTAGCAGATCTTATTAAACGAGCACAGCCTAACTCTCGTGCTAAGTATGTAGAATTTAAGACACTTTATGATCCACAACAAATGCCAGGGCAAAACCGAAAAGTCTTAGATTGGCCCTATACAGAAGGCCTGAGAATTGATGAAGCCATGAACCCACTTACATTGTTGTCTGTAGGTTTATATGGTGATGAGTTATTAGGGCAAAATGGGGCACCAATTCGACTTGTTGTACCTTGGAAGTATGGTTTTAAAAGCATTAAATCTATTGTAAATATTCGCTTTGTCGAGGAAATGCCAAATTCAGCATGGATGAAAGCAGGACCACGTGAATATGGCTTTTATTCAAATGTTAATCCAGATGTAGATCATCCACGGTGGAGCCAAAGTCGTGAACGCCGCTTAGGTGAGTTTCTAAAGCGTAAAACTGATATGTTTAATGGCTATGAAGAGCACGTAGCTCATTTATATACCGGCATGGACCTAAGTAAGAATTTTTAAAGATTTAGCCTTATGTCAAAACTTAAAATCACATTATTCATTTCGAGTTTAGTGCCTGCTATTTGGTTGGTATATGCATTATTGACGAATCAGTTGGGTGCGAATCCAATAGAAGCGATAACGCGTGATACTGGCTTATGGGCATTACGGTTTTTATGGTTTACTTTGTTAATAACACCATTGCGATGGTTGACGGGGTGGAACCAATTGGCAACGCTTCGGCGCATGTTAGGTTTGTACGTGTTTTTCTATGCGTTGATGCACATGTTGTTATACCTCTGGTTAGATCAGTTTTTTGATATTAATGACATTATTAAAGATATTATTAAAAGACCCTTTATTACCATAGGCTTTTTTACATTTACTGCCTTGATACCTTTGGTGATAACGTCTAACAATCGAATGGTAAAACGTTTAGGAGGGCGAGCTTGGAAAAAGCTTCATCGTCTAAGCTATTTCATTGCCATTGCTAGTTCAGTACATTTTTACATGCTGGTAAAACAGGATAAAGCCGAACCCTTATTCTATATTGCTTTATTAGTTGTATTGCTTGGGGTTAGGTTATACCGTCATTATAAAAACACCAGAATGCTGGCTGTTAGTCTAAATTGAGCAAGATATTTATCAGGAAATCGTACCTGAAATAAGTCAAAAACTGTTACAATAGCCCGCTATTTATGACGTTAAGATTTATGAAGGTATTTATGACTGATTT
>ENA-OSET01000239-OSET01000239.1-sediment-metagenome-genome-assembly--contig:-NODE-239-length-62890-cov-9.628007_pt1 | contig 62890 bp, 51 predicted proteins | sample MGYA00237882_ERZ534229 | MGnify/ENA primary metagenome ERZ534229 (study PRJEB26408, sample SAMN06266212) | sediment metagenome | isolation source: Hudson Canyon methane seep mesocosm | place: USA:Hudson... | reverse complement strand
ATTGGTGGCTTATTCATTTTGACGATTATCGGCACGCTAGTCGGCAATATCATGTTTTCTGTCCCGCCGGTTTTATCATTCCTATTTGGCCTGTCGTTGATGTTTATGGTGCTTCAGTTCATGAACCGAGATGAGCCCGTTTTGGATTACGTACGTCGTATCGAGTTCGACACATTGTTGTTTTTCTTAGGCGTGCTACTGCTCGTGGGAATGCTTAAGGAGTTGCAGGTGTTGGCTTACTTTCCGGCGCTGTATGACGTGTTACCGATGGCGCTCGCTAACTATGTGTTCGGCCTCGCCTCCGCGCTATTCGACAACGTACCGCTCACCGCTGCGTTATTGCAGTCAGGTATCGAGATGCCTCTGTCAGCTTGGCTTTCGCTCACCTACTCCGTTGGCGTGGGTGGCTCACTACTCATTATTGGTTCCGCGGCCGGCGTGGTCGCGATGAGTAAGATAGAAGCGCTGACCTTCGTTAGCTACTTGCGATACCTGCTCTACCTGCTGGTCGCTTTTACCGCCGGCTATATTTGCGTGCACATACTTAGCTACCTGTTGAAGCTAAGTTAATCTGTGCGTTTCGAGATAGCGTCCGATTAAAGGGGGGCAGACCCCTTTAATTCAAAAAATGTTATGTGCAAATAAATTTGGGCCTAAGGAGTTGAAGCTATCAAAGCCTTCGTCGCTATTTTTACGTTAACAGGCCTTTTCTATATTCTATTGACCTCGGAAGGCCTTGAAGCAAAAAGCATTGATTTGTTGGGCTTTTTAATAGTGAATTAAATGCCTAACAATTCAAGCAAAGGCACGCTGTAAACTGCGATCCTTCTTGATGCGTTCTGTGTCTACGAGGTGCTAATAATGCCTAAGGTGCTTTTCCTTTGCAGCAAGAACAAACTGAGAAGCCCCACAGCCGAAGCAATATTCAGCAACGTCGAAGGCTGGGAGGTCTGCTCCGCCGGGATCAGCAATGATGCCGAAGTCCATGTTAGTCTCGAGGATATCGAATGGGCCGACTACATCTTCGTCATGGAGAAATCCCACAAGAAGAAGCTCTCGAATAAATTTGGCGGTGCAATTAACAAACAAACGGTTATCTCATTGGATATACCAGATAACTACGAATACATGGACTCTCAGCTCATCGAGATACTTAATAATAAGGTGCCTAGCCTTCTGCGCTAAGCTACACAGAACAAGCACAGGCTGTCGGAAAAATTGATGAGTTAACTGTGCAATCGTTGCATACATTAAAGTATCAGAATAGTATCACCTTCATGAAAACAGAACTCGTAACTACATTAAAAAGGCAGGCAACTAAAATTTTGGCTGACCTGCATGTCTCAAAAGAGCCTGTTCTTATTACGGAGCATGGCCAGCCTTCTGCGTATCTTGTCGACGTTGAAGATTATGAGTTAATGCAGAATAGAATGGCTATCCTAGAAGGCATTGCTCGGGGGGAGAGAGCGATTTTTGATGGACGTATTTATTCAGAATCTGAAGCAGAAGAGAAAATGGGTAAATGGCTCAAATAAAATGGACTGAGCCAGCTCTTGATGACTTAAATGAAATAGCAGAATACATAGCACTAGACAAACCTAGCGCAGCAAAAAAACTGGTTAAAGAAATATTCAAATCCGTAAAACGTCTTAAAGACTTTCCGAGTTCTGGCAAAATACCAGATGAATTAGAGAACTCTAGATACCGAGAAATTGTTGTTGGTCCTTGCCGAATTTTTTACCGAGTTGAGGCTGATTTAGTTTACATACTTTATGTCATGCGCAGTGAAAGAGCTTTACGTGTTTACATTATCGAAGACCGGAATGAAAAAAGCGCTTAACGCCGCCATCAAACTACGAGCAAAAATGGCGGCGTTAAGCATATCCCACAACAGTTTCTCTACACAGCCAAAATAACGCGATGGCTCTTGTCAGCGCTTAAGCGTGAACATCTTCTGTTTTCCTACTTTCCTGAACCGCTGATGTGTTTGACGGTGGGTTAAGAATCAAATCTGCGGCTTTTTCGGCCATCGCTATGATCGGCCCGTTGGTGTTGCCACTCACTAAACTAGGCATGACAGAGCCATCAACGACACGTAGATTCTTGAGGCCGTGCACCCTTAGCTGGCTGTCCACCACTGCCATCGGGTCGTTACCCATTTTGCAGGTGCCGACCGGGTGATAAACCAAGCCTAGTTTGTCTTTGCACTTTTGCAGCAGGGCGTCGTCTGATTCGACGGCGGGGCCGGGGTGTATTTCTTCTAGACGGTGCTCATCGAACGCTTCGGTTGCCAAGATTTTACGGGCGACGCGGATGCCGTTTACCATCACCTTGCGGTCCTCCTCCTCGGCAAAGAAGTTAAAATCGATTTTGATCGGCGCGCGCGGGTCGGCTGAGCGTAAGCTTAGCTTGCCTCGGCTCTTTGGCCGCAATACGCAAACATGCAAGGAGTAACCGTGGCCTGACAGCAAACCTAGGTCGCGCCCACAGTCGTCGAACAGGAGGGGGACAAAGTGCATTTGAATGTCTGGCACGTCTACCTCAGGGCTCGACTTCAGAAACGCGCCCGCTTGTGTAATCGAATTGGCGAGGTTGCCGGTTTTGGAGGTCATGTACTTAAGCGTATCTGGTAGCATTTTCAACAGGCCAGTTGGGCTGGTAGAAAAGCCGTCTTTCTTTTTGCTTTTGACGAGTACGCAGGCGTCGACATGTTCTTGCAGGTTTTTACCAACGCCTGGCAGGTCATGGACGACGTCGATACCATGCTGCGCTAACTCTTCTTTCGCGCCAACGCCAGAAAGCATAAGCGTTTGCGGTGAGTTGAATGAGCCTCCTGACAAGATAACTTCTTTTCGCGCGGTAGCGATAAAGGTTTGACCGTTCTGGGTGTATTCGACGCCTTGCGCTGTTTTTTCTGTGCTGTCGCTGTCTCGGTCAAAGATGATGCGATCGACAAAGGCTTCACATTCAACAAAAAGGTTTTTGCGATCTCTCACGGGCGTTAAATAGCCGCGCGAGACGCCGCAGCGTTCGCCGCCTTTAATCGTGAACTGATAATAACCAGAGCCTTCAAATTGCGGGCCGTTAAAGTCGTCGGTGACGGGGTAGCCCGCTTGGACACTGCCTTTCAAAAAGCATTCGTTCAAGGGGTAGGTGTTTTGAGTGTTAGAAACGTATAGCGGGCCTTTGTCGCCATGAAAGTCGTCAGCGCCGCGCTCATTGGTTTCAGATTTTTTGAAGTAGGGAAGCATATGGTCGTAGCCCCAGCCTTCATTGCCGGCGGCTTCCCAACGGTCGTAATCGCTGCGATGGCCTCGAATATACACCATGGCGTTCACGGCACTGCTACCGCCAAGGGTTTTTCCGCGAGGGCAGAAGACAGGTTGTCCATGGCGAATGTCGGCAACAGATTCGGCGTTGTACTGCCAGTTATACTTTTTGCTATACATGAAATAGGCAAATGCCCCGGGTATTTTGATCATCGGGCTTTTGTCTTCTGGGCCGGCCTCAAGAAGCAATACAGAGGTGCTAGGGTCTTTTGACAAACGGTTGGCGAGAACACTTCCCGCGGAACCGGCACCGACAATGATGTAATCAAAGCTGACTGAGGACATAGCACTTACCTTTTTTTGTTTGAATGAGTGACAAGTTGTCTAGTGAGTCATTGTAAGCATGATGCGTTGTTAGCGACATGTTGAAAAGGGTTACACCTTTTGTTAATTTCGGACAAGCTAAGCGATATAGCATACCTTTTTGTTTGTTCATTAGAGCGACGAGCGCTTATGAGTACACGGCATTCGATTATTGGGCTGAACGAAGTTCTTAAGTGGATGGAGCAAAAAGGCTATTCACGGCAAGACTTATTGGCGAATACTGGCATCGACGAAGAGCGCCTGCTCGACCCGAAAGGTACCTTGGTACCGACGGAAGAGCTGAGTTTCTATCGCAACTTGATCACCTTGTCTGGCAATCCCAACATTCTTCTTGAAGCTGGCTTTAAACTAAATATTGCGACCTATGGTATTTGGGGCTTAGCGCTGATTAGCAGCCCCACCTTCGAAAAAGCGATTACCTTGGGTTTGCAGTTTATTGATTTCACCTACACCTATAATCAGATTATTTTCTTTGAAGACGAGCGCCATGCGGGCATGCGAATTCGTCAGTTGAGTGAGTTAGGCTTGCTCCAGAGACCGATGATTGAACGTGATGTGTCAGCGGTATTTGTGTTGTTTCAATTGTTGTTGCAAGAGGAGCGGCCGGTTGAAGAAATTTGTTTTTCGTGGCCCCGAGATAGAGATGAAGGCTATTTTGAATCGTTGTTTCATTGCCGTATTCGATTCGACATGCCGGACACGGAGGTGCGCTTTGCTAAGTCTTATCTTAAGCATGAATTGCCGCAGCATAATGCGCTTGCGATGGAGTTGTGCCGAGACCAGTTAGAAATAATCAGGCCCCAGCTGGTGGTGGAACAAAATATTGTTGATCAAGTGCGGCAGTACTTGTTGAAAACACCGCTTTACCGCGCCTCGATGGAAGGTTGTGCGACCAGCTTAGCGATTAGTTCGCGGACCTTAAGACGCCGGCTAACCGAGGCCAGTGTTAGCTATCAGTCGGTGTTGGATGATTTTCGTCGCCTCTTGGCAGACAAGTACTTGAACGACACCCAAATGACCTTGGACAACATTGCCGAGCGTTTGGGGTATAGCGACGCTGCTAATTTTAGTCATGCTTATAAACGTTGGACAGGCAATGCGCCGCGACGAGCTTCAGCCAGTTAGTTGTTTATATCTAGTCAAAATACTGATTTCGTTTTACCATCCAATTGCGAATACCTTGCCCTTTTCTCGATCTTTCCTATGCGGAAACCGCTTCGCTTAGATAGGCCGGTTTGAACCGCAAGGTAATGCGTGTCCCTTGCGGGTTTCTGCTGTCTATATGCAATTTCCCACCAAGGTGGCGGCTGCGCTCCTGCATGATCGCGAGGCCGTAGTGATTTAACTTTTCAGGACTGTCGGAAAGCCCTACACCATCATCTTCGATACATAGCTCAATGGTTTTATCGGCATGCTGCGTAAGGGAAATAGTTAGGTCGCTGCCTTTTGAGTGATTAATTGCGTTCTGGCTGGCTTCGCGGGTGATCTGCATGAGATGGATTTCTTCCATCGGGTTCAAGGGTAAATTCTGTAATTGATAGGCCAAGTGTATTTGCATTTGGCCTCGCTCCCTAAGTTGCTCGACGGTTTGCGTAATGGCGCCTTCTAGTCCGTGTGTATCCATTTTTAAGCGGAAGGTGGTGAGCAGCTCTCGCAGGTGACGGTAGGCCGAGGACAAGCCCTCACGGAGCTCATCGAGTATGGGCTGTTGTAACTCATATTTTTGTTTGTCATGAGATTTTTGCAAACGAGTGACTTGTATTTGCAAGTACGACAACGATTGTGCCAATGAGTCGTGTAGCTCGCGTGCGATGACGGTTCGTTCGTTCAGCATGGCAAGGCGGTGTTCTTGGTCTTTCGTTTCATTAAGCGATAAGGCAATCGCAAATTGGTCGGCGGTGGAGCGCAACAGCTGGTCTTGCCATGTATGCAGTGGTGCTTTGTTGTTGCTAGCGACCTGAATGACGCCGTACTGCGTTTCATGCTGAACAATGGGGTAGCGATGGCTGAGGCCCAAAGGCTCTATTGCATCAAAGGGCGCGCTTCCTTTGCAGTAATCGCAGCTTTGCTTTTCACACAGGTTTTTCTTTTTACGCGCGTCTATCTGCAAGTAGGGTTGTTCTCCCTGAGCCGTGAATAAGCACAGTTCCAATTCGTGTTCTTCTAAAATTGCAGACAGTTCTTTTATCGTTTTTTGATAGTCTAAACGTGGCCGGTTGCTATCCAGAACGTCGCGGGCAATATGAAACAAAAACTCCAGCATGACATTGTTGCGTTTCAGCTCTTTGGTGCGCTCGTCTACTCGTGACTCTAGCTCGTTATAGGTTTGGCTAATCGAGCTACTCATTTGATTGAATGCTTTACCGAGTAATGCGAGCTCGTCGTCACCGGTCGCGGGAATCCGTTGTTGAATGTCGCCTTGGCTAATTTTTAATGCGGCGTCTGTCAGGGTCCCAAGTGGAGCTTCGACACGGTTTTTGAGTAAGTAGAAAATAAGACTGCCCACAAGCGTGGTGATCAATAGAGAAAACAATTGCAGCGTACGCAGGTTTCGTATTTTGGATTCCGCATCGCGCTGAAGTTGATTAACCAAATCATCTGTTAACGTCACCTGGTCATTTATTATTCTATAGAGGTCGACATTGCGCTCAAGTGGGTTCAGCTCGGCGATGAGCGCAGGTTTGACTACTTTTTCCCAGTGATGGAAGCCCACATTGAAAAGCGTTGTTAGTTCGCTACTACTTTGGTCACGCTGCAAACGCACAAAGAGAGGGTCATTCCAGGTCGAATCAAGCTCTTCAATTAGTCGGGCCGCATCTTTTGGCGAATCACTCAAGGCCATGCCGATATGAAATGTCTGCATGCGCATCGAGCCAGACAGGTTAATGGCTTTGGCGTCGTTATCAGTTTTTTCGGTGATCCAAAATGAAAAGAAAATTGAAATGAGTGCAATGCCCACAATCGTAAATAGCGACAGATTGATGTAGTTCATCACTGAGTCGAAAAAAAGCTGCTTGAGTCGCTGCACGAACACTACCTCTAAAGACACTCGTTCGAGTGTATACCAATGGGTCTAAATGCAAAGTGTAATAGTTTCAAATGCTTACCGTTTTTGTCTCTACCCCTTTGGTGGTAGGGCGTTCTAGAGTGGCGTGTTGCTGACAAAAGGCAATTGATTTGAATCAACTTTGTTATTAATTGGCTTCCTATACTTGCTTCCAAAATTGTCGTCGGATTGTTTTATCCGGCCTAAAAAACTCCCGAACGCCTTTAGCTTGAATAATAAGTGCGAACGGATATGGAACCGAGAGAGAGGAGCCAAAAACATGAGCCAGCTTTTAGATCGCTTGCGTTTTTTTAACGCCAAAAAGCAGGATTTTTCGGACGGGCATGGTGTCATGACCGAAGAAGACCGTGGTTGGGAAGACGGCTATCGACGCCGTTGGCAGCATGACAAGATCGTCCGATCGACGCATGGTGTGAATTGCACAGGGTCTTGTAGCTGGAAAATTTATGTTAAAGACGGTCTTGTGACTTGGGAAACCCAACAAACGGATTACCCGCGCACACGTCCAGACCTACCTAACCATGAACCGCGCGGCTGTCCTCGTGGTGCGAGTTACTCTTGGTATATTTACAGTGCGAATCGCCTGAAATACCCGAAGGTGCGTAAGCCATTATTGAAACTGTGGCGCGAAGCGAAACAAGCGCATTCTGACCCCGTTAAAGCTTGGGAGTCGATTGTTACAGACCCCGTTAAGGCTAAGTCTTACAAAACCAAGCGTGGCTTGGGTGGCTTGGTTCGTTCTGACTGGAAAGAGGTCAACGAAATTATCGCGGCGTCTAACGTGTATACCACGAAGACCTACGGTCCAGACCGTATTGCTGGATTTTCGCCGATTCCTGCGATGTCGATGGTGTCTTATGCTGCGGGCTCACGTTACCTGTCTTTGATCGGTGGTAACTGCTTAAGCTTCTATGACTGGTACTGTGATTTACCGCCAGCGTCGCCGCAAATTTGGGGTGAGCAAACAGATGTTCCTGAGTCAGCCGATTGGTACAACTCGGGCTACATTATCGCGTGGGGCTCTAACGTTCCGCAAACGCGCACGCCTGATGCGCATTTCTTTACGGAAGTTCGATACAAGGGCACGAAAACGGTTTCGATTACACCGGATTATTCTGAGGTCGCGAAACTCACGGACGAATGGATTCCTGCTAAACAGGGTACTGACTCAGCCGTCGCGATGGCGATGGGCCATGTCATTCTGAAAGAGTTTCATGTCGATAAGCCAAGCGCTTATTTCAAAGAGTATGTGAAGACCAAAACAGACTTTCCGTATTTGATTCGTTTGGATGAGTCTGATCAGGGTTACCAGCAAGGGCGTTTCTTACGAGCGTCTGACCTTGCGGGTGATATGGGCCAAGACAACAACCCTGAATGGAAAACCATTGCGCTCAACAGCGCTGATGGCGAGTTGGTATCACCAACAGGCTCGATCGGTTATCGCTGGGGAGAAAAGGGCAAGTGGAATATTGATCAGCTAGATGGGAAAACCGGCGAGACGCTGGACCTTACCCTTAGCTTAAAAGATGTCGCGGATGAAGTGGTGAGTGTTTCATTCCCATACTTTGGCGCTAAAGAGCACGAACTGGGCTATTTTGATCATACCGACCACGACGAGAATCAACTCCGAAAAGTGCCGGCTAAGCGCATTACCTTAGCAGATGGGACCGAGGCACTAGTCGCGACAGTCTATGACCTGACACTAGCCAACTATGGTGTTGAGCATGGATTGAGCTGTCCGAACTCTGCCGCAAGCTTCGAGGAAAACAAACCTTATACCCCGCAATGGCAAGAGAAAATTACCGGCGTGCCAGCGGCGCAAATTATTAAAATTGCACGTGAGTTTGCAGACAACGCAGACAAAACGACAGGTCGCAGCATGATCATCATCGGCGCGGCGATGAACCATTGGTACAACATGGACATGAACTACCGTGGCGTCATCAATATGCTGATGATGTGTGGTTGTATTGGTCAGTCTGGTGGTGGTTGGGCGCACTACGTGGGGCAGGAAAAACTACGTCCACAATGTGGTTGGCTGCCGTTGGCCTTTGGCCTAGATTGGCAGCGTCCACCTCGTCAAATGAACGGCACATCTTTCTTCTATAACCATGCCAACCAATGGCGTTATGAGAAGTTGGAGATGGAAGAAGTCGTCTCGCCTTTGGCTGACAAGTCAAAGTGGGGCGCGTCGATTCTTGACTACAACACGCGTGCAGAGCGCATGGGTTGGTTGCCGTCGGCACCGCAGTTAGGAATGAATCCTTTGGAGCTTACCAAGCAAGCGGCTGCCGCTGGCATGGAGCCAAAAGATTGGGCGGTCGATAAACTTAAGAGTGGCGAGTTGAAGTTTGCCTGTGAAGACCCAGATGATGTGAAAAACCATCCTCACAACATGTTTATCTGGCGCTCGAACTTGCTCGGTTCGTCGGGTAAAGGGCATGAGTACATGCTGCGCCATTTGCTAGGCACCAAGCATGGCTTGATGGGCAAAGACCTTGATGAGCGTGGCGCGAAAAAACCAGAAGACGTGAAATGGCATGACGAAGCAGTAGAAGGAAAAATTGATCTACTTGTGACGTTGGATTTTCGTATGTCTACGACGTGTCTCTACTCAGATATCGTGTTGCCAACCGCGACATGGTACGAGAAAGACGACATGAATACCTCAGACATGCACCCCTTCATTCACCCCTTGTCGAAAGCGGTAGACCCGGTCTGGGAATCGAAATCTGACTGGGATATTTTTAAGGGCATTGCGAAGAAATTTTCAGAGCTATGTGACGGTCATTTAGGTGTCGAGAAAGATTTCGTTACCGTTCCGCTTCAGCATGACACGCCCGGTGAACTGGCTCAGCCAGACGGGGTGAAAGCATGGTGGAAAGGTGAGTGTGACTTAATCCCCGGCAAGACGGCGCCAAATATGGTGGTCGTTGAGCGAGACTATCCAAATACCTACAAGCGCTTTACGTCGCTTGGGCCAATGCTAGAGAAGCTCGGCAATGGCGGTAAAGGTATTAATTGGGATACTAAAGACGAAGTCGATTTCCTTGGTCAGCTTAATTACAAACATACCGAAGAGGGCGCACACGAAGGTCGACCTAAGATCGAAACAGCGATCGACGCGGCTGAAGTTATTTTGAGTTTGGCGCCTGAGACGAACGGACAGGTGGCGGTTAAAGCGTGGGATGCCTTGTCTGAATTCACCGGCAAAGATCACAGCCATTTGGCCAAACCAAAAGAAGACGAGAAGATTCGTTTCCGAGATATTCAAGCGCAACCGCGCAAGATTATTTCGTCGCCAACATGGTCTGGTTTGGAAGATGAACACGTTTCTTATAACGCGGGTTATACCAATGTTCATGAGCTGATTCCATGGCGAACCGTTACGGGTCGTCAGCAGTTTTATCAAGACCACGAGTGGATGCGTGATTTTGGCGAGACGCAGTGCCTGTACAAGCCGCCGATCAACTTGAAAACAGTTCGTCCGTTGTTAGGTAAAAAACCAAACGGCAATAAAGAGCTGGTGCTGAACTTCCTGACGCCACACCAAAAGTGGGGCATTCACTCCACCTATTCAGACAACCTGTTGATGCTGACATTGTCGCGTGGCGGGCCGATTGTATGGATTAGTGAGACTGACGCTAAAGCGGGCGGCATTGAGGATAACGACTGGATTGAAGTGTTCAACGTAAATGGAGCGCTCGCAGCCAGAGCGGTTGTGTCGCAGCGAGTACCGGACGGTATGAGCATGATGTACCACGCACAGGAACGTATTGTGAATGTGCCGGGTGCTGAAACGACTAAAACGCGTGGCGGTATTCACAACTCAGTGACGCGAGCGGTCATGAAACCGACGCATATGATTGGTGGTTATGCGCAGCAATCCTATGGCTTTAATTACTACGGTACGGTTGGTTGTAATCGCGATGAGTTTGTCATCGTCCGTAAGATGGACAAGGTCGATTGGTTGGATGCAGAAGGCGATGTTCAATACCAAGGTAGCGGTCAATCCCAGTCAGAGAATGGGGGGGTGAAATAATGAAAGTACGTGCACAGATTGGCATGGTCCTTAATTTGGACAAATGTATTGGTTGTCACACCTGTTCCATTACCTGCAAAAACGTTTGGACAAGTCGTGACGGAATGGAATATGCCTGGTTCAACAACGTTGAGTCTAAGCCAGGTGTTGGCTTCCCTAAAGAGTGGGAAAACCAGAATAAATGGAATGGTGGTTGGGTTCGCGGCAAAGACGGTAAGCTGGTTCCGAAGCAAGGTAACAAGCTTCGTGTGTTAGCGAACATATTTGGCAACCCTGACTTGCCTGAAATCGATGATTACTACGAGCCTTTTGATTTTGATTACGAGCACTTGCACAGTGCGCCGGAAAGCAAGCATCAGCCGGTCGCGCGTCCGCGCTCGCTGATCACTGGCAAGCGTATGGAAAAAATCAATTGGGGGCCGAACTGGGAAGAAATTCTGGGTACGGAGTTTGACAAGCGTAAAGCAGACTCGAACTTTAACGAAGTCGCGCAACAAGAAATTTACGGCGAGTTCGAGAAAACCTTCATGATGTATTTGCCGCGTTTATGTGAGCACTGTTTGAATCCAACCTGTGCGGCAAGTTGTCCGTCTGGGGCGATATATAAACGTGAGGAAGACGGCATTGTGTTGATCGATCAAGACAAATGTCGCGGCTGGAGAATGTGTGTCTCGGGCTGTCCTTACAAGAAGATCTACTACAACTGGAAGTCGGGTAAATCAGAGAAGTGTACTTTCTGCTACCCACGAATCGAAGCGGGCCAACCAACCGTATGTTCTGAAACGTGTGTTGGCCGAATTCGCTACTTAGGTGTTTTGCTTTACGATGCGGACCGCATTGAAGAAGCCGCAAGCACGCCTCTAGAAACCGATTTGTATCAGGCTCAGTTGAATATTTTCCTTGATCCGAATGACCCAGAGGTTCAAGACGCGGCACGTAAAGAAGGGATTCCTGATAGCTGGATTGAGTCTGCTAAAGAGTCGCCTGTCTACAAAATGGCGGTTGATTGGAAAGTCGCATTGCCGCTACACCCTGAATATCGAACGCTGCCAATGGTTTGGTATGTGCCACCGCTTTCGCCAATTCAGAACGCTGCAGAGCAAGGCCGAATCGGTATGGACGGTGTAATTCCAGACCTTAAGTCTTTACGAATTCCGATGCGGTATTTGGCCAACTTGTTAACGGCAGGCGATGAAGCGCCAGTGGTTAGTTCCTTGGAGAGAATGCTTGCCATGCGGTCTTTTAAGCGTTCACAGCATGTGGACGGTCGCGAAGACTTAAGCGTTTTAGAGAAAGCAGGGCTGACTAAGCATCAAGTGGAAGAGATGTATCGCTACATGGCGATTGCAAACTATGAGGACCGGTTTGTGGTTCCGACGAGTCACCGTAAGTATGCAGAAGATGCCTACGACATGAAGAGCACGTGTGGTTTCAGTTTCGGGAATGGTTGTAGCGATGGTACTTCAGATTCTAACTTGTTTGGTGGCAACAAGCCGACGAATCGCTCGATGATTCCGGTCGTTAATGTCTATACGCCGACTGCTTCGGAGGATTCATAATATGGAAATCTTAAGTGTTATTTCTCGATTGATTGATTACCCCGACGAGCAGATTCTAGCGAACGAGCAGGCGATGATTAACGTGATCGAAGAGGCGGGGTTAGAGCCGTCTTTAGAAGAAAAGCTTATCGATTTTCTAGAGAACAATCTGTCCAAAGAGCTAATGGAGTGGCAGTCCGAGTACGACGGTCTATTTGAGCGCGGTCGCTCATTAGGCTTGTGGTTATTTGAACACGTTCACGGGGAAAGCCGAGATCGTGGCCAAGCCATGGTAGACCTAGTTAACGTCTATCGGCAGGCAGGGTTAGAGATTAGCCAGCATGAGCTACCGGACTATATTCCGCTGTTCTTGGAGTTCTTGGCGACACAAGGCGAAGACAATGCGGTCCAGTGGCTAAAAGATGTGGAACACGTTCTCGGTTTACTGCTTTGTCGTTTAGAAAAGCGCGGCAGTGATTACGCTGCCTTGTTTGAAACCTTGCTGACCATTGCCGGAAGCCAGGTCGAGCTAGAAACGTTTCGCAACCAAGTCGCCGAGGAGAAACGGGACGATACAGCGCAAGCCATTGACAAAGAATGGGAGGAGGAAGAGGTCACATTTGGTGCCGATTCGCTAGATAAAGCCTGTGATTCAGCCACCCGACGACCCAGTGAAAATCAGCGCCGCGATCTTGATGTGCCGGTTAACTGGGTCGACTTTAATACCCAACAAAAAACAGAGTTACCACGAGTAGAGGGGTTGAAATGATGGACTACATGAATCATTTACTTTTCGGGATTTATCCCTACATCGCGCTAAGCGTATTTGTATTGGGGTCGATGCTTCGTTATGAACGTGACCAGTACACATGGAAAACAGGTTCGAGCCAGATGCTAGAAAGCAAGCAACTGCGTAAGGGGAGTCTTCCATTTCATATCGGTATCATCGCCGTGTTAGCTGGGCATTTTGTTGGGCTGCTAACGCCTAAGGCTGTTTGGCATGTATTAGGTATTTCGACTGAAGTTAAGCAGCTGATCGCCATGGGCATGGGTGGCTTCTTTGGTTTGATTTGTCTATATGGCATGACGATTCTGATCAAGCGTCGTTTAACGAACGACCGAGTACGTGCGACGAGTTCAACGATGGATATCGCCATTTTGCTACTGTTATACGTGCAACTGATTCTTGGTTTGGTTTCTATATTCGTCTCAATGGGACATTTAGATGGCAAAGAGATGTTGTTGCTGATGAGCTGGGCGCAGAATATTGTGATCTTCAACGGCACTGAAGCGTCAGCGAGTATTGCCGGTGTTCATATCATTTTTAAATTGCATGTGTTCTTGGGTATGACATTGTTCTTACTGTTCCCATTTAGCCGCCTAGTGCATGTCTGGAGTGTGCCGGTGAAGTATATCTCACGTAACTATCAGGTTGTGCGAGCGAAAAGCTAGGGCAATTTAGACTATTTACGAGGGCTTCCGTGTTAACTAGCCCTCGTAAAACTAAGGTTTTAAGGAGAACAAAAATGATCCGCGTAAATGATACCCACATTGATGAGTCTCTGATTATGAAGGAGATGCAATATCACGTTGCTGATTCGCAGGAAGAAGCCAAACATAAAGCGTGTGAGTCCTTAATTGTGACAGAAGTGCTGCAGCAAAGAGCAGAAACGCTGGGCTTTGGGGGCAGCATTGACACCTTTATTGATCAGGTGTTCGAGCAAGAGCTCGATGCACCCGAAGCAAGCGAAGAGGTTTGTCGTCGCTATTACGAAAATAACCTCGATAAGTTCCGCAGTTCACCGTTGGTGCAAGGGCGTCATATCCTGCTGGCCGCACCTGCCGATGATGCGAAACAGCGTTCCGAATCACTTGATCAAGCAAAAGTGTTAATTGAACAGCTGCAAGGTAACCCAGAAGATTTTTCTCAATTAGCGGAAAAATTTTCGCGCTGTCCATCGGGTAAAACCGGTGGCTCTCTGGGTCAGATTGGAAAAGGGCAGACCGTTCCAGAGTTTGAGCGTAAGCTGTTTGCATGCGAACCGGGATTGGCCGATGCGCCGATTGAAAGTCGTTATGGTGTTCATGTCGTTTGGTTGGATCACATCATTCCTGGAGAGCAGTTGCCATACGAGGCTGTGAGCAAGAATGTGGCAGAATATTTGAACGACCGTCTGCGCTTCAAGTCTATTGCGCATTATATTCAAAGTTTGGTCAATGAAGCAGAGATCAAAGGCTTTGATATGCCTCAGAGCGAAACGCCTTTAATGCAATAGGCCTATCGTCTCTCAGAGAAATTAGGATGGCTCTGGCGCTGTCAGACCATTCTAATCTTCAAAACCATACCCAATTCAACAAAGTTTCTTCCTGCAGTGAATACAATCTCCGACCTAAATTTTTAACATCCGGTTGTAGATACTCCTTATGAACTCGTCCCAGCAGTCAGAACGTGAAGGTTATTCGCTTACTTGTCAGGTCAACGGCGTTGAAGAACGCATTCGATTTTCCCCTTACCGCCTGACGTCAGAGCGCTCAACCTTTGAGATCTCTCAGGAGTACGGGCTTGATAAGGATGGCAAACTAAGCACGGATTTCGTTCCATTCGAGGACGGATCTGTTGAGCAACTGATGTTAGATGTCATTCGCAGTGGTGAGGTGGATCAACTGACTCAGGCCGGCTTGGTGTTTTATGAACGTCCACCCGCGGGGAATATTTCACGAAACCTAGCTGTTTATGACCCAAAATCGGGGCTTTCTTACACGATCGGAGGCTTAGGCTTTATCGCGCCAGACCCTGACGACAAAGCGCACTTTGTGCTGAAAGATCCGCTTTTGGATGATAGTTATGAATCGTATCAGCGGCGCCATGGTCATAACGAGGGCGGTACAAAACTGTATAGCGATGATGGTTTCAAAGTCGTCTCTAACCAATCGGTCGTGGGGGCGGTGGAATATCAAAGCGGCCCTTATCAAGTTGTACGCAAAATTAATGAAACAGAGAAAATGAAAGTAGCAGGCATTAGTACGCCTACCTTCATTGCTGCTGGTCCTATCCAGAGTTTAGAAAGTGGTAAGTACGGGTTTACGATTTATCGTAGCCCGTTAACGCCAGAGTATTTGCTAAACATTTCATTATATTTGGACCAAGGCGCGAATTTTAAAAAGAATTTTGAAGTGTTTCTGAAGTCCAAGTATTCGCAAATCGCGCAGATGCATCGTGTCTTAGGCGAAACCCACGGCCAGCCGTCTAATACCAATACGCTATGCCAAATTGGTGTGTTTGATGAGCAAGATAACCTGTCTTGTCAGATCAAAGACTTTCAAACCAATCAGCCGGTACCGGAAAATCGCGAGAAAACGATTGAAGACGGCTTATGCCCAATCGCTAGCGGTTACCTCGTTAAGAAGTCTCCTCATGCTTCTGCGCTGATTTATGACCTTCAGCTAAGCCTTACTCAAGAGCTCAATGTGCTGTTCGTGCCGTCTCGCTATATCAAAGATGTGCAGCAGAAGTTTAACTACCTAACAAACCAGTCTGCTCGTTTGTTGCGAGTCGTTGCGCTGACCTATGATATTGCAGAGATTGAAAAGGCACAGGAAGCGATTGATTTTGCCGTTCATCTTTACCTTGATTTAGTGAAAGCGGGCGCGTCTATCGATAAATACAACGAGATACTAGCAGGGGTGTTTGCTCATAAGTTGTTCGCATTAAGTGCAGCTTATGGAAAAGAAGTTGAGATTGTTAAGGGTAAATAGCCTACGTGGCGCGAGGAGCCGAAAGCTCGCGCCTTATTCAAACAATTCACAGACATCGATCAGTGTACTGAGTTCTTCTTTTGAAGATGGAGGGAGCGATTTCCAGTGCGCTTTTATTTCTCGCCAGACGCGAACTTGAAACGTTTTCACCACCGCTCTGAACGGGTAGCCCAGTATTTGCCCATCATATAAGGCTTTTCCGTTATCAAATGCTGTTTCGTTGAACGTTCGTTCTCCCTGCTCCCATGCAAGTTGATAAGCCTTTTCATTCTGTACCATCAATGCCGAAAAAGTGCCCATAATGGTATTGAGAAGGCCCTTTAATAGAGGGCTAATGACTAACTCTGTATTTTCCATAGGGCTTGGAACATGTTTCCCATGTTCTATTTTTTGTAGCCAGTTGAAAGTGGTGGGCGCTAGGGCCAAGAGTTTGTCGGCGGCTTCTTTATCGACGAGATTCATGGCGAGTTGCCCGTAAACACTGGCGTCGGCAAGGGTAAACCTCTCCCCGAGTAAGTAGGGTTGTTGTTGCAGTACTGCGTCAACGCTTCTGACATATTGCTTCCAACAGTGGTTTAGCAGGGTATGTGTTTCGGGGAAGCCGTCTCGAGAGGGTGGGTTTAGGGCGCTAGAAACGCCGGCTTGGTAGCCCTTGGGCGCCACACTGAATAAATAGGGGCAACGTCGAACTTGTCGCTTTGGAAAGCTTTTTGATAGAAACATTGCGCCACCCGGAGGTAGTGCTGTCTTGAATTCTTGCCCAAGCCGTTTTCCCATCTCTTGAGACTTTGCCGAGCCAACCCAGCGCATGTGGTGAACCATATACAATCCGAACTCGTCAAAAGCTTCGTCGATCAAGTGGCTTAGAAAACTCAAGGTGGGCGTATTTGGACGCAGAGCCGGGGTGTTGTCCTCGCTTTGTTTATGGTCGTCTAACCAGTGAGCGATACTACTGCTGTCAAATTGAAGACCTTCGTCGGCAGTGGAAAAAAATGGGACAGAGGGGTACTCGTCTAATTGAGGGTCCCGCTGAGGGTAGCGCTTGATTGAGTGATTGCGCTTGGCCTGCTCTAGTGACGCAAGGTACTTTAAATTTTCGATTCGGCTGCCGTGCACGGGTAGACGTTGATAAGGAAAACGAGAGAATTGAAGACAGGCCTCAAGCTTTAAGTAAAAAGGGGATAAACGGACTCCCCACAGCACTGCTTTTGTCATGACTTCACTTATCCCCGGAACTATTGATCAAGCACCGACCTGTTTTTTAAGCGGATACGCCCACATAGTTTTCACCCACTGAAAAACACGCCACCTGACTGAGTTGCACCAAGGATAGTCCAGTTTCTGCGCGCCAGGCGTTAAATGCAGATTGAATTAGTTTCATTTCTCGCTGACTTGAGGGTTCTGGTTTGATATCCAGGCCTGTGCCAAGTAACGCGGTGACGACATCGCGAGACAACACGAAGCTGTCTTTTCCCATATATCGCAAAAAGCGTTGGCCCGAGTTGCCGCCGAGGCGAGAACCCTGTTTCTTGATATAGGAGAGAAGACCCACAAAGTCTTCATCGGGCCAGTCGGCGATCAATGTTGCGATACCATCGCGGTCCATTCTTTCTTCATATAGCCAAGCGACATTATCTTTTAAGGCTTTAATTTTTTGCCAGCTGCGCACGACACGACGGTCTTGGGCATAGGCTTCCCACTGCTCGTCAGATAGGAGGCAGAGCGTATCCAGTTTAAACCCAAAAAAGGCTTCCTCGAATTCTGGCCACTTTTGTTCGATGACTCGCCAGCTAAACCCAGCTTGGTTGATGCACTTGGTCATCGTAGCCAAAAACCTATCTTCACTTTGCTTTTTGATCTCTCGACTAGAGAGCGGCGCTGATAACAGTTGCAGTAGTGAAGCTTCGCCTCCCTTGCGTTCTGCGGCGCGTAAATAGGTTTGTTCAAAGCGAGGGAGTTGAGCAGGGCTGGTCATATTAGGTTCTATAGCTACACTGAGAATAAAGGGACGAATGACGAAAATTGTCGTCTCAAAAAAGAATACGTGCGAGGTGAGTAAATTGAAAGCCCAACAAAAAGAAAAGAGTAACGCGAGTAAACACACTATTAACGCAAAATCGCTAAGCGCTATCGCTGCGGTGATTGCAGGTATTGCACTACAAACTGGCTGCGCGATGTCGCCAGCAACTGACGACAATGGCGAGCCAATGGCAATGGATGCACCGGTCGCAGTTGCAGAAGTCGCCACTGAACCAAGGGCTGACGCTAATACAAATGAGGCTGCTAGCAAGGTCAGCGCCTTGTCGGCTTCTTCTGCTAAGAAAGCGCCTAAAGCGCCAAGTCCTGAAGAGATAGCTGCGAAGAACAAGCAAGCTGCAGACAAAGCGATGGCGGCAGAGAAAGCGCGGTTAGCAGAGGCAGAGGCTAAAGCCTTGGCAGCAAAAGAGGGTGCAGAGAAAGCCAAAGCAGACGCGATGATGTCTAGCTTAGCGGCTAAAGATAAATATGCTGTCATCGCTGCGGAGCCTGCACCAACTGCAACGAAAGCAGCTGCTGCAAAGGAAGCGAAAGCCGTTAAGAAAGCGCCTGCGAAAGCGCGTAAAGCACTAGTTAAAAAGGCGCTGGATGTTAGCGTTAAAGATTTACCCGTGACGATCGGCCTATGGTCTATTGCACGTAACTTGAATGATAACTCGCTCCAGATTGCAACGCCGACTTGGCAAATGGGCGATGGAAGCTATTTATCTCAGATTTGGATAACGCTTAAAGATGATCGAATGATCGTTAACAGCTCTTCGGATATCGATGCGAAAAATAATGGCAGCGGCGTTGTCTTGAATGGTGGAGAGCTAATTCCGTTTACACGGATTGAAGACAAAACGAGAGCAATACTTGAAGGTGATTGGATGCAGCAGTTGTCTGATGGTGGCAGTTTAGAGCTTCATATGGGTTTCTTCCCAGGCAAGACGCCGCGCAGCCCAACATTTAAAAGTGAAGCCACCCTGGACGCTTTATCTCGCTTAGTGCCAACGTATGAGAACCTAAACCAGTAAACGGCTCTTCAGAGTAAGCTTAAAGACGGCCGAACGAAGCATTACAAAGTAATGCTTCGTTCGGCAAAATCATCCCCTTGTTTATCTTTTCCTTATTTTCAGCCCTTGAATTATTAATTCTGACCCCAAACTATCCCGTTTCAATCATCAAAACGAGATTCAATATGTCTGATCTAGACTTTTCGACAGATGCGGCGAAAGCATCATATGGTATTGGCCTTCAAATGGGTCAGCAGTTAGCAACAGCATTTCAGGGCGTTTCATTAGCGACTGCAATTGCAGGTGTTGAAGATGCTTTTAATGGTAAGGGTCCTCGCATTGATGGCAACGAAATCAATGCGGCATTCCAGGTTATTCAAGCTGCATTGCAAGAGCAACAAGCTGAGCAAGCGACCGAATTCGCTGCTGAAGGCGAAGCTTTTCTAGCTGAGAACGCTAAGCGCGACGAAGTGACCGTAATGGAGTCAGGCTTGCAGTACGAAGTACTGACAGAAGGCGACGGCGCTATCCCGACACAAGAAAGTGTTGTTAGAACGCACTATCGAGGCACCTTGATCGACGGCAAACAGTTCGACAGTTCTTATGACCGTGGCGAGCCAACTGAGTTTCCAGTCGGTGGCGTGATTCCTGGTTGGACGGAAGCATTGAAAAATATGAAAGTCGGCTCTAAGTGGAAGTTATATATTCCTTATCAGCTTGCTTATGGTGAGCGCGGCGCGGGTGGCGATATTGGTCCATACCAAGCATTAGTGTTTGACATTGAATTGCTAGAGATCATTAGCTAGTTTTCAATCGGTTTAAAAAAGGGCGCGAGAACTTTGTTCCGCGCCCTTTTTTTATTTTTTATGATAGGTAGAGGGACGTTGTGTCTATGCAGGTAAGTTGTGTTTCCCCAATGTCATATCTCATACAAACTCTTCCATGGCATGGCTTCTTCAAGCGCATAAGCCAATTCTAGTAGCGTATCTTCGCGCCCTATATTCGCCGATAACTGAAGCCCTATCGGTGTGTGATCACTACTCAGGCCGCCCGGTAATGAGATTGCAGGGCTGCCTGCTACATTAGCTGGCGGCGTAAACCCGACATAGGCGCTTAGGCGGCTAAACAATAGATCGAACGAGACGTCGGGGCTTAGTTCTCCGATTGGTCGCGGAGGTTGCGATAAGACAGGGCTTAGCAGCACGTCATAGCGCTTAAAGGCGCTGAGATAGCGATGAGCATTTTGCTTTAAGCGGAACAGCGCTCGCGGCGTTTGCAGCATGTTTGCGCGATAGTGCTTGATTAGGCCCTTCGAAAGATTGTCCATTTTACTAGCGTCGAAATGCTCTCCGCAGGTGAATCGGCCTGTTTTAGCGGTCAAAAAAGCAAGCATTGCCCAGTACAGTGGAAAGTCATGTACAAAGCTTTCATCCAAAGCAAAGCGAGTGGGTTCTACGTGGTGGCCGAGTTCTGATAGCACGCTGGCGCAGCGTTCGGTAGCCTGAGCAACCTCCGGGTGTGTCGGATCGCCAGATGCAGACTCCAAGACTAAGCCCACTCTAAGGCGGCGTTTTCCCGCAGTAAGTAGGTGGGCGATGGGGCGCAATTTTTTATTCTGATAGACACCTTCTGCACAGTGGAAAAAATAGGCGGTGTCTCTCACTGAGCGCGTTACGACACCGTCGGATAAGATGTCGATAGGCAGAACGCGTGCAGCAGTAGGTTTGACATGCCGGCCCCTGCTGGGTTTTAGGCCAACTAGCCCGCAACAGGCGGCGGGTATACGGATCGAGCCGCCACCATCGTTAGCGTGCGCGATGGGCACTGCACCACTCGCGACCAGAGCGGCTGCACCACCAGACGATGCGCCGTTGGAGAAGGCTAAATTCCACGGGTTTAGTGTAGGTCTATCGTGGGCGGGTTCTGTCGTGGCATTGAACCCGAACTCAGGGAGAACACTTTTACCCAATACATTGAACCCCAATGCCCTAAATTGACTGACATAGGGGTCGTTTTTGGTTTCCAGTTTTGGCGTGACAGCGGCGCTACCAAAGCCTGTTTTGAAGCCTTTCGCAATGAGGTTATCTTTGATGAACGTGGGGACGCCACTGAAAGGTGTATCGATAAGCGTTTCATGATGAGATCTATCTAGGGCTTTTGCAAAGTCCGTATTCGCACAGGTTCTTAGTATCTCGTCAGCTTTTTTTGTTCGATTGATAGCGGCCTGCGTGACTTCGCTCAGGCTTAGTTCGCGCCGTCTTAAGCGCTGGCTTAATTCGACCGCATCGCTGGTGCCAAGCGCATCATCTTGAAAAGTGTGGAAAGAAGAAACCATCTTTGTATTCGCTTGTTGTTATTAGTTTGTCATTACGTGATTGAACCACTGTTCAACTATTTGAATCAAATACTCATTCTATCGAGGCGTTGATTGCTTCACTTGCGTCGTGAAGCACTACCTGATTCCTGCCTCGACTTTTGGCGAGATATAGTGCGGTATCAGCCTGTTTGATATGCTCGTCGATAGAGTTGGTGTGGTCGAAAGTGGTGACGCCGAAGCTAGCCGTAATTGAGACGGTTTTGCGACCATTGGTGATAGAGAGCGACTCGGTTGCCGAACGCATTCTCTCTGCGAGCACGGTGGCGCCCTTAGCGTCAGTTTTAGGAAGCAAGATAATAAATTCCTCACCACCGAATCGCGCGGTAATGTCTGATTCGCGAGAGCTCTCTTTTAACACATTGGCAAACGCGATAAGGGCTTTGTCGCCGTGTTCGTGGCCATAGTTGTCGTTCACCCTTTTAAAGTAATCGATGTCGCACAATATAATGGATATCGGGTAGTCATGGCGTTCCGCAAACTTTAATAGGCTTTCTGATTGGCGCAAGAAAAAGCGGCGGTTATAAAGGCCTGTCAGTACGTCGGTAACAGATTCTTGATAGTAAAGGTCGGCTAGGTCTGAGAGAAATATGGCTTGAGAACCTCCTAAAATTAAAATGGCGATTAGCGATTGAGACACCATAAAAACAGAGAAATAGGTAAAGATATCTTGCGTGTAGTTGAGCGTTAGCAGCATTGCCATCGCGCAGAAAATTGAAAATAGAACACCGAGCGTGGCAAGCGATTCACCATACTTTTTAGACGTTTTGTCTTTGTGAATATATTTGAGTGTCAGAATCGAAATAATGCTGCAATTGCTGGTCAATGCCGCCGAACGCATGAGGTGTGACTCGATATAGTATTGAAATAAGAATCCGTTGATGGCGATTATCGCGATGAGATTTAGGTAAAAAAACTTGCTCTTGTACAGGGGAGGATGGTCCGGGTTTTGTCGAACAATAAAGCCATACTTTAAACAAAAGAAGGCGGTTAAAAAGAAGGCAGCCGTCAAGACGGAATGAATAGGCTCCGTTTTGGGGAATGCCAACCCAAACACCACAAAACCGCTGGCCATCAATAAAAAGAAGCTACGAAAGTAACTGATAGACACGCGCATCGCATGAATGCGGCGTGCGGGTGTATAAATATAGAAAATCGAGGCGAGCAGGTTAAGCAGCACAACCACTGCCATGTACGATACGATCGCCTGGTTTGAGTAGTTCATAATCCCCCCGCAAGGCGGATAGGTCGGTAACATTGAACATACTGCGTTCTTAAGAGATGTCTGTATCGGCACCGCTGGTTCTAACTATAGCGGATGATTCGTTGGAAGGGCAGAATCGCGTCTATTCACGATTCAACCTAGCTGCCTGAGTGTGTCGCAATTGTTTACTGGTTAAGCTTTGCCGATCTGTTACCATGCGGCCGATTGATAGTCTTTCAACAAGATAACGACAGGATAAGCACAGTGACCGGCAATAACTCTCAAGCGTTCTCGACTCTTTCTTTGAAGCCAGCATTGCTGGAAAATTTGGCGACGCTAGGTTACGACGAGATGACGCCAATACAAGCGCAAAGCTTGCCCGCAATTTTATCGGGACAGGATGTTATTGCCCAAGGTCAGACCGGGTCTGGCAAGACAGCCGCTTTTGGCTTAGGCATTCTCAACAAGCTTGATGTGAAGCGTTTTCGAATTCAAACCTTAGTGCTGTGTCCGACGCGTGAGCTCGCAGACCAAGTGGCGAAAGAAATTCGGCGTTTGGCGCGATCCATTCACAACATAAAAGTCCTGACTATTTGTGGTGGCATGCCTTTGGGGCCTCAAATCGGTTCGCTTGAGCATGGCGCGCATATTGTTGTCGGTACGCCGGGTCGAATTGACGAGCACCTGCGTAAAGGCACGTTAAAGCTAGAGAACGTTTCTACCTTAGTGCTAGACGAGGCAGACCGTATGCTCGATATGGGTTTTCAAGATGCCTTGGATGCGATTACCGATCAAATTCCCGCAGAGCGTCAAACCTTGTTGCTCAGCGCGACTTTTCCTTCGCAGATTCAGAAAATTGCAGAGCGAGTTATGCGCGATCCGGTGGTGGTCGAAGCGGAATCGACACACAGTGGCAGCTCCATTGCACAGCACTTTTATCGGGTTGAAAGTGAAAAAGAACGTTTTAAAGCCTTGCGCTTATTATTGTTGGATAAAGCGCCCGCTTCAGGCGTTGTGTTCTGTAATACAAAGCGTGAGACCCAAGATCTCGCGAATGAACTACAAGCGTTTGGCTTCAGCGCACAGGCAATCCATGGCGACTTGGACCAGAAAGAACGAGACCGGACCTTACTTCAATTTGCTAATCAGAGCGTCGTGCTGTTAGTGGCGACAGACGTTGCCGCGCGCGGTTTGGATATTGAAAAGGTAGACCTTGTTGTTAACTACCAATTGGCGCGCGACTCTGAAGTGCACGTTCACCGTATTGGCCGAACAGGTCGGGCAGGAAACAAAGGGACGGCGGCGACCCTTTTTGCCGACAATGAGAAGTTCAAAATTGAACGCATTGAAGAGTACTTGAAGCAGAAGGTAGAGATTCATCCGCTGCCGAACGAAAAAGTATTGTTTCGTGACCCAGAGCCCGCCCCGATGCGAACCTTGCAGATTGACGGTGGCAAAAAGCAAAAGGTTCGACCGGGTGATATTTTAGGTGCTCTAACGCGAGACGGTGCGCTCGATGGTAAAGAAGTCGGTAAAATACAACTGCAAGATATCCGCGCTTTTGTAGCGGTTTCTCGGCCCAAGGCCAAACTAGCATTGTCTGTTTTGACGCAAGGGAAAATGAAAGGGCGTCAATTCAAAGCGCGTATTTTGAAATAAGCCTGAGCGCGGGTCGCATCGATGATGACTGCCTTTCCTGAACAGAACGACCTTCCGATCAATGATGCGCTTCCAGCATTGTTAGCGGCTTTGCGCCAGCGCGACGAAGCCGTACTTCAGGCGCCTCCCGGTGCCGGTAAAACAACCTTAGTTCCGCTGGCGTTGTTGTCTGAGTCTTGGCTTACCAATCAAAAAATTCTCATGCTTGAACCTCGGCGACTGGCGGCGCGTGCGGCGGCAGAACGCATGGCAAGTTTGCTCAATGAGCCTGTTGGGCAAACGGTGGGTTACCGAGTTCGCTTAGATTCTAAGATTTCAAAAAAGACGCGTGTGGAAGTCATTACCGAAGGTATTCTGACACGAATGCTGCAAGATGATCCGTCTCTAGATGGTATTGGGCTAGTTATTTTTGATGAGTTTCATGAGCGTAGTGTTGATGCCGATCTAGGGCTTGCGCTGGCACTTCATGGTCGAAGCGTGTTTCGGTCTCGAGCAGACGGCGCGACGCCTCTCAAGCTGCTAGTTATGTCGGCAACGCTGGATGATTTCGGTATCGCTGCGTTGATCGGTGGTTCAGAGTCCGCTTCACAACTCGAATCGCAAGCCAATCCAGCCCCAGTCATCCAAAGTGAGGGTCGCCAGTTTCCTGTATCGGTTCATTACGGTGCACCGTCAAACGAAGGAGAGCGATTTTTCCCGTTGGGCGCGAATAGAGTAGTGGATACGGTGTTTGAGGCCTTGTCTTCGCGGCACGGCAGCGTGCTGGTGTTTTTGCCTGGGCAGGCTGAGATCCGAATGGTGTTTCAAATTCTGACTGAACGAATCGAGGCGTGCGGTGCCAATGCGTTTGGCAATGAGCCCATCGATGTGACGCCTTTGTTCGGTCATTTGAGTATTGCAGAGCAACGACTTGCGATCGCGCCATCGCCGAAAGGGCGGCGTAAAGTCGTATTGGCCACATCGATTGCTGAAAGCAGTCTTACTATCGACGGAATCCGTGTCGTGGTGGACTCGGGTTTAAGTCGCGAACCGATGTTTGATCCAAATACGGGGATGACACGATTGCACACTAGGCGCGTCTCCCGTGCCTCAAGTATACAGCGTGCTGGGCGTGCCGGGCGGCTTAGCGAAGGGCACTGTTACCGTTGCTGGTCGGAGCTTCAGCAGTCTCAGCTTCGGCCTTTCAGTGAGCCGGAAATCTTGCAAGCTGATCTCGCACCCCTAGTGCTTCAATTATATTGCTGGGGGATTGATGACCTGCTTGAGCTCAACTGGCTTGACTCGCCTCCCGCATCGTCTTACCAACAAGCCGTCAGTCTGTTAGCGCGATTGGGAGCGCTCAGCCTGCAATCAGGGACGGATTCGAATACACAAGACCTTGGCGTCTATCGGGTTACTCCCCATGGCCAGGCCATGGCTCGATTCCCTGCTCACCCCAGAATTGCACACCTGTTGCTAATGTCTAGACAGTGCAGCGCTCAGCGTTTGGCGTGTCAAATGGCGGCGGTACTCAGTGATCGTGACCCACTTAGTCGGGAGGAAGTCGCCAGGGTCGGAGCAGACCTAGCGTATCGAACGCTATTATTTGAAACTGGTCGTATCGAAGGCGGCGGTAAGCGCGCTGCAGGAATGGGAGCTGCGAAAAAGCAAAGCCAGCAGTTTGAGCGCTTGCTGTCTCAATTCGACGAGCCTGAATCGGCGAACAACATGCTTGAGTCTTATTCGTTTGAGGAAGAGGCTATTACGGGGTTTCTGCTCGCGTGTGCCTATCCGGATCGCATTGCCCGACGACGGCGCCCGAATAGCGAAGAATACCAGCTTGCCAACGGGCGCTCTGTCCACCTAAAAGCGGGAGATTCACTGCAAAAGTATGAGTGGTTAGTGTGTGCTCACTTAGGTGGACTAAAAGGCAATAAAAAGGACGCCGTATTTCTAGCTGCAGAGTTCCAAGCTGGTTTGTTAGACGGTCCGCTCAAGGACTTAACGGATGAGGTCGTGGTTGCCGAGTGGGACGAACAAACGAATCGCTTTGTGGCAGAGACTCAAACGAGAGTGGGGGCTTTGATCTACCAAAGCCAACAGACGACGAATCTTCTGCCGGATCAGAAGCAGGCGGTCTTGGTTGATCTCGTCAAAGCACGAGGTTTATCGATTTTACCTTGGACAAAAGAAATTAAGGCATGGCGGGACCGAGTCGTGTTGATGCATGAGTTGTCTGAGACACTTTTGTCTAAAGACTCGTCTGTTAAACAGTGGCCCGACTTAAGCGATGAAGCGCTATTGGCTAATTTAGGCCAATGGCTGGGGCCGTATCTCGATCGTGTTAGCCATATTAAGCATTTTTCGAATTTGGATTTGGCGGATATTTTAAAAAATCTACTGCCTTGGCCACTGCCCAAGCAGTTAGATGAATGGCTACCAGAACGAATCAAAGTGCCCTCCGGCTCAACTATTCGTATCGACTATTCGCAACGGCCACCGGTGCTCGCCGTGCGTTTGCAGGAGATGCTGGGTGCAGCGAGCACACCTCGCGTTGCTAAAAACACCTTGCCTCTCGTGCTGCATTTACTGACACCGGCGCAACGTCCGCTTGCCGTGACTCAAGATCTAGAGAGCTTTTGGCGCAATGCGTATCAAGACGTTAAGAAAGAAATGAAAGGCCGCTATCCAAAGCATTATTGGCCTGACGATCCGCTGGAGGCGCAAGCGACTGCGCGGGCTAAGCCGCGCAAGCGTTAATGGCCTCTATCTTTACACTGCTGATTGTGCCGCTCGTTTAGCTTGTTGAATGCACACCAATATCGCATTCACGTTGGCGCTAAGAACGTCATGGTCTTTTGCTATTCCGCAGTAGCGAGTTCCGTTTGCTTTAAGCTGAACATAAGCCACCGCACTGGCGTCGCTTCCTTCGGACAGCGCGTGTTGGTCGTAGTGTGTGATTTCTAGGGGCATGCCTGTTTGTATTGATAGTGCATCGCAGAATGCTGCTAGCGTGCCATCTCCCTGACCATTAATGTCATGGACTTGTTCCCCGTCGGAAATGGTGGCGCTCACGCGCTCTAACGTGTCGTTTTTGTCGACTTGATACGCTTTCAATTTGGAGACATTTTGCCCGCCCATAAATGTGGTTTGGATAATGTTCCAAATCTCTTGGCTACTGACTTCAGACTTATTCTTTTCTGCATGGCTTTGCACTAGACGGCTAGCTTCAATTTGCATCCAGCGAGGAAGCTGAAGGCCGAAGTCTTGTTCAAGAATATAGGCGACGCCGCCTTTGCCTGACTGGCTGTTTACACGAATGACTGATTGATAGTCACGACCTAAGTCCTTTGGGTCAATTGGTAAGTAGGCCACATCCCATGGGGCGCCTTCTTGTTGCTGACCTAGGCACTTCTTAATAGCATCTTGATGGCTGCCAGAAAACGCGGTGTATACCAATTCGCCCAACCAAGGGTGACGAGGATGTGTCGCGATTTGGGTGCACTCACTCACCACACGGGTGATTTCGTCAGCGTTGGAAAGATCTAGTTTCGGGTCAATGCCTTGGCTGTATAGGTTCATCGCCATGGTGACATTGTCCATGTTGCCGGTGCGTTCGCCATTGCCCATCAAGGTGCCTTCAATGCGGTCAGCACCCGCCATCAAGCCTAGTTCGGCCGCGGCTATCGCACAGCCCCTGTCGTTGTGTGTATGTAAGCTAACAATCAGCGAATCGCGCTGATTAACTTGGTCGCAAAAGGCTTCGACTTGGTCGGCAAAAACGTTGGGACTCGCGCATTCGACTGTCGCAGGCAGGTTAATGATGCAGGGGTTTTCTGGTGTCGGTTTCCACACGCCGATGACTGCATTGCAAACGTCGATAGCGAATTCGATCTCGGTGCTGGAGAAACTTTCTGGCGAATATTGAAAGCGGAACTTAGTGGCGGGTTGTTTGTTTGCTTCAGATGCTACTTTTGCCGCGCCTTTTTGAGCAATGTCAATAATGCCCTGTTTATCCAAGTTGAAGACTTTGTCGCGTTGCACTGGCGATGTCGAGTTGTAGACGTGGACGATTGCCTTTTTGGCGCCACGCAAGGCTTCATATGTTCTCTCGATCAATGCATCTCGGGCTTGAACGAGCACCTGAATGGTCACGTCTTCCGGGATTTGGTTTTCTTCAATTAACCAACGACAAAAATCAAAGTCCTCTTGTGAGGCGGAAGGAAAACCGATTTCAATTTCTTTAAAGCCCAGTTTGACCAACAACGCCCACATGCGTTGTTTCTGTTTAACGCTCATCGGTTCTATCAAAGCTTGGTTGCCATCGCGCAGGTCCACTGCACACCAAATGGGAGCTTTTGTGATTTGCTGCGAAGGCCAGCGACGATCAGTCTTAGCCAAAACAGGAAAAGGGCGGTATTTTTGATGGTCAAAGGTGTTCATTGTTCATATTCCATTTAGCGCGAATTAAAGAGTTTTCACGAGCTGGCTGAGTGGGGTTCAGATTGCTGGGTAAGCGCTCTGGTGAAGCGGCCTTGTGGGCCACTCGTTATCGGGTCAGCACTTTGTTGGATGACAAAGCGGGCAGCTCGTGAGACAGGATAAAGTGTAAGGCAATTGCGATAGCGAATGATGGCAAACTTGGAAGAGAATGGGGTCTATTTTAGCGTTATATGCTAACATTCATTCATTGTTTGGCTATTTATTGTCTAATTGGTTTATTTTGTGGTGTTCGTGTTTCTCATGAGGGTGGCGTTTAGTGAAACTAGATCGGATTGATTTGAGGATTTTAGAGTCTTTGCAAATTGATGGTCGGCTTAGCAATCTTGAGTTAGCCGATAAAGTAGGACTGTCGCCTTCTCCCTGCTCTCGTCGAGTGAAGGCGCTTACCGACTCGGGTGTGATCGGAAAGACCGTAACCCTATTAAATGAAAAGGCGCTGGGTCTCAACCTGATGGCGCTCATCAACATTAGCATGGACAGACATACACCAGAGCGCTTCGAAGTATTTGAGGCGGCGGTCGCTTCATATCCCGAAGTATTGGAGTGTCTCTTAATCACGGGGTCTGAGGCTGACTATTTGCTAAAAGTGATTGTTCAAGACATGGAGGCCTATCAGCACTTTTTGTTAGGGAAGCTAACACGAGTGCCTGGCGTGACAGGCGTGCAATCAAGTTTTGTTATGCGCAAGGTGGTGAATAGCACGGCGCTGCCTTTAGGAAGCTAATGATTTTTTTAAGCACTCCGGTAATTTCTATTAACTAGGTAACGGTCTACTTTTTGATTTTGTTCATAATGAATAAAAACAATTTCTAAAGGATGAAAATGAACAAGCTTGCTTTACTAGCCAACCTTATTAAGCGTCAATTCCCGGACTTTACTTTCAGTGCTATAGAGATTGGAGCCTTGCCATTAGCTGAGGAGAGTGAGCCAATGCATGACTTTATGGAGGTTTTTCCTGAAAGTAAGTTATATGCGTTTGAGCCAGATGAAGACCTTTGTAAGAAGCTGAACTTAGCGGCGCCAGCCAATCTAGAATATATTCCAAAGGCGCTCGGAAAAGAAAATGAGATGGCGACGTTATACATAACGGCAGATCGAACCTGTTATTCGTTGTATGAGCCCAATGAAGACTTCTTCAAGTTGTATTACGAGATGAATGCCTTAAAAATGGTTGATAGCATTCCAATAGAGACCTTTAAGCTAGACAGCTTGATAGAAACAGGTGAAGTGGCTTCCCCAGATACCATAAAAATTGATGTTCAAGGCGCTGAACTGGATATTTTTAAGGGCGGCGAAAAAGCGCTTGAATCCGCGTTGTTAGTGATCACCGAGGCTGAATTCGGGCCCCTCTATAAAGGCCAGCCGCTATTTCCTGACGTGTTCTCATACATGACAGAGCGAGGCTTTATGTTTCATAAGTTTGACGGACTTTGCGGTCGTAACCTTAACCCCGTGAACTTAGGTGGGCACATTAATCAAGGCTCTCAGCTACTGTGGAGTGATGCTGTTTTTATCAAAGACGTTGAAACATTGTCCTCATTGGACTCGCTGTCTTTGGTAAAACTCGCGGTATTTTGCGTTGCTTATCGAAGTATGGATGTGACGTATTTTTGTTTAGATCTCGTTGATAAAAAAGAAAACACGAAACTCGCTGAGTCGTTCATGAAAATATTGAACGCTTGATGACGCGCTGGGTTTCTTTGCACAAGTTGTTAACTATATAGAGTCTTAATCGCTGCCCGCTTGGCCTTTTTTGCAAGCGGGTTTGTTCTACTCCCACTCCAGCTCATCAATAATTTCCCGCGCCTCTTTTAGCGTGCAGTCGGCTTCAATACTAAGTGTTTTGATGGTGATATTTGGAAGTGATTTCGCTAGGTTTTTGATCTCGCTTCTCGCTAGCTTCGGTTGTTTATCAGCGAGCAGCTTCGCCAGCCAAGCCCAGCTTTCTTCGTTTTGTTGAGCCAATTCTTTGCGGATAGCTCTGAGCTGATTATGGCTAGCGTGTAGCGTCCAATTTCTAGAGCGGCCATGTCGCGACAAAGACGCCCCAGAGCTTTTTAGTAGCTCCTTTAGTACCTTTGTTTTTTCAGTTCGTCTCACCAAACTGTTTAGCGTGATGGTATTGCGTTCAATCATTTATCCGCACTTTCCATTGCACATACCAAGGTCTTGGTATGTCGATATGAGTGACTTCCACTTAAACTTCTGAAACACGATTTTATAGTGATATTGGCGATGAGTGCCTGTATTGAATGCCAGTGCCAGGGAGAAAGCAATGGATATTCCAAATCGAGCAGCGATAGTGCTCGTTGTTTGTATGCAGTCAGTTTCAGCGATAGTGATAGCTGACGAACCGGAGCCTTGGAGTCGGCAATACAGGCAAACCTTAGTACAAACGTGTTACGAACAAAGCGTTGCGCAGACCACCGAAATTTATCGTCAGGCTTTCAATGGCGTAATGGATAACCGCTCGTTTGAGGCATTTTTGGTGTCGAACAGCACGCAACTCGCCACAACCTGCCAATGCCTATTCAATCGAATTTCCAACCAGTTCAGTCCCTCCGAATTTGAAACCAAAACGACTCAAGTATCAACATTAAGCGAAGCGCTTGTGTCAGAGGGAGGCGCTTGCGCTACCGATGTAGAACGAGTAATCGCTGACGCGCTTGCTCGGCTTGAAATGACGGAGGGCGGAGATGGGGAGCGTTAGGCGAATGGCTATGATTCGAGTCTCTCATTGCGCAGCCTTGCTGCTTGCGTGTTGTTTGCCTGCGGCGACATTTGCGTATTCTGTGACGCTTAGCGTCGAGGTGGATATCAGTCGTGTTCACGAGCGGAATGACTCGGTGTTATTGGGGTGTTCGATGACTCATGGCAGGGGTTCAGCGACGACAAAACAGTTTATACCCTTGTCCAATGGGGCGTTTAGTGGCGCTGTAACGATTGCGTTGGAGGCAGTACATCCTCTGTTGGAATATGAAGTTTTGGAGTGCGACGTCAGGCTTTGTACGGGGCAGGGCTATGAAGAGTCATGTGCTGTTCCAATCACTCAATCGCATTTTGACAGCTTGAGTGGGCTTAATGCTTTTCAGCGCCGCGACAAGGAGCGATTGGTGTATGACGAGTTAGCGCTCAATCAACATTTGATATACCAAGAGCTGAACGACTCGTTAGTGATGGTGGTGCCTCCGCCGTCGTACCAGCTCGCGGGGAGTGCGTCTGATAAGACAGGGAAATCCACATCGGGTGCTCAAAGCTCAGGTTCAACGACGCAGGCATCGCAGGGTAAGGCTGGGCGGATTAGTCAATCGATGTCTGATGGCGCGGGAAGCGTCAATACCAATGCGGGCTATGCCGAAACACTTGCAGCAGTCTTGGTATTCGCGGTGACCAAAAATACCGCAGCCCTAACGGATGTAGCGACGGGCTCCCTAGGTGTTGTCACTAACGCTGTCTTTGGTCAGGTGAATGAAACATCCATTGGGATTGTTGGGGACCTTGCGGGCTTATCTATTTCGCTTGGCGGAACGGCGCTCGCAGGGGGAGCTGCCGCTGGCTCGGTAGCGGCGGCAGGCGCAACGGGTTTGGCATTGCCACTACTTGGTGCGGCCTCAGCAGGTGTTGCCTTGGGAACTAAACTCGACAAAGCGCTGGACGAACCAGTGTTGAGAGCCCTTGAAACGGTAGTGGGATATGACGAGGAGGATCCCGAGGGTTACCGAGAGGCTGTGGCCGCAATGGAGCGTCGAAAAGCTGCAAAGAAAGCAGCGGGTATTGAGCCAGGAGCTAGGCCTAGTAAGGATTCCGCGGCAAGGCCAAGTGCAGGAGATAGTTCATCAAGCGCGTCACCTTCTAGCAACAATGCCTCGCCACAAAGCGCGGCGGGAGAAGCCGCGGCCATGCGTGCAGAAACGCAACAAAGCGCTCGCCGCGCTGGAGGCGACAAAGCGCCAACTGAAAAGCCGGGTGAGGCTGCGGTAGCGGATGCAGCCGATGGGTCAGGGGACCTTTATTTTGACTTTGAGGGGGAGGTGGTTGACGTCGCCACAGGGCAAGTTGACGAAGTGGTGACAGGGGGGGTGTGGTTAAGCCAAGAGGAAATTGATGCCGGTAGTTCAGGTAGCGGTGATAAGGCCGGCGGCGCGGCAGGCGCTGATGGAACCGGTAGCTCAGCAGCAGGCGCGCAGGGCGGTAGTGGTTCAACCGATGGTAGTGACAACGATGCTGGCAGCGAGAGCAACGGAGAAAGCGGCGACGATAGCAGCTCGGAAGACTCTGACAGCGATAGCAGCGATGACTGTAGTGAGCAAGGAGCAAGCGGATGCGATAGTGAGTCCGAAGACGGTGGTGACGAGCAAACGGACGATGACACCGCAGACGCTGACACCGCAGCAGATAGTACGCCCAATCCGCGAGACGACGATAACATGAGCGAAGGCATTGCTTGGGCAATGCAGAACCCTGACAACCCTGCGGCGCAAGCGATATTGGCTGCCGCAGCGGCGTCAATTGAAGGCTCGTCTGGTGGGTGCCATGTAGGGTGTGCCGAGTCGAAATCCAAAGGTGGTTTGCTATGGGCAATGTCTAATCCAGATAACCCATTGGCGCAGCAGATCCTAGCGGCGGCTGCACAGTCGATAAGTGATAACTCTGGCAGTGGGCAAACGGGCGGAGTCGATGATAATCCAGCGAATGAACCGGTAGGGGGAGAGGCTTCTGACCAGGATATTGCGCGTATTGAATTCTTGATTGCGGGAGGTGGCCTTGTTGACCCGCCGGACGACGGAGACGGTTCTAGCGGAGGCGGATCTGGAGGCGAGAACCCGTTGACAGGTGGCGGACAGCCAATTACAGGAGGCAGCCCTATTAATGTGGATGAAGTGACAGTGCATGGACAAACTGTCGTGAATGGCGCCGAAGATCCGAATGACCCAGATAACCCAGAAGGCGGTCTATCCGTGGATACGGATCAGATTCGAGCGGGAGGCTTACGATGAAGTATGGGCTTAGGTATGCGGCCAGGCTGCTATGGCTGTTATTAGTTAGTATTAATGCGTGGGCGCTGGATAGCGCGCTTGATGAACTCCCGGAGCAGGCACGTGTTTGGGAAAACCGCTCTAATCAAGAGGGTACTGAGTATCAGGATTTTGGCGGAAAGGATGTCGCCTATATCAATAGTGAGAAGGGCGGCTGGTATTACCACGCAGACGATGGTCGCTGGCATCTGTTTCACGAGGGGAGCCGTCTTGACTTACAAAACAGCGACTCAAGCATTACTGAGTCGCTTCAGCTTGAAGTAGTGGCCGGAACGCCCTTTTTCGATGCGGGTCCGGCTGGTCAATATGGCCTGCTGCTTGATGGGCCAAGCGGAGAGCTTGTGACGGAAGAGGGTGTTTTATTTGACCCTTCACAGTTTGAGTTATTGAGAAGTAATGCCGGGCAGCGTGCCTATTATGATTTGGAGTCCCTGCAGTGGTGGCCTACGTGGCCTTTATTTCAGACTGCCATGAGCGCTGCGCCAAAGGCGCCATATCACCCCGTTTATTTGTCTCCGAATATGTACCCGGGAAAACAGCACATAGAAAGTTTAGATATTAGCCCCTTGGTATTTGAACTAGACACCTTGCGTTACCGCAACGCCGCGGGTCATATCGTTGGTTTTCACCCCAAAATTTCAAGCGGGGTTCGGGAGTGGCGGAATGATTCAAATATGCCTTGCTCTCCTTATAGTGATTATCCCGGAGACGATGTGGTTTATGTTGCCGGAATTTGGTACCACAAACGTTCTGAAAGCCATTTTGAAGAGTTTTCCCGTGGTCGCTACCTAAGCTTCGACGATCAGTACGGGCACGCCTTTTTGTCGGAGGCATTGACGGCGGGTGGCGATATTGGGTCTCAAGGGGGCCTAGCTGAGGAAGGATTTCGGCTGGACGGGGAAACGGGAGACTTGGTTGGGGAAGATGGTCAGGCAGTAGACCCTCAGCTATACCGGCGTGAGGCGGGTCAGCCGCTTGAGTGCAGTATACGGTATATGGTGCTGATGAATGACTCATTATCGATCCGCGGTTTAGCGGATGCCCCTCCATTTGTGCCTAAGGACGCTACCGTGACATTACTGAGCGTGGTGCCTTTACGCCAGATTGCAAATAACCCCTTCGATGGAAAAACGCTTCCTTTTGCGATACAACAAGCGCGATTTGATACCCATATTGTTCAGGTTCAAGTGCCTTCTATCGGGCCATCCCCGAGTCCAGATCCAGGCCCTGCAGACCCGCCTTCAGCGCCGGGGAGCTGCCCTGTTAACTCTGCATTAACGTTAATCGAGGCCTTGCCCAGCGGTGCGCCTTTAGCCAACGAAGTGGGTATTACAGGACTTAATCAGTTGAATGCGGGATTCACCGTTTCGCCGACTGACAGGGTGTTTTTGATCAACAACCCGCTAAGCCCTACCCAAGGAGTGATCAGCATGGGTAGCAGCTTTAGTTACGTGTCAGGTTCGAGCTTAGGTAATCAGCCAGAGGGCGCCAATCTCAGCTATCGAGTGCGCCGAAATAGCGACTCAGCCGAATTTGAAGTGAACTTTTCGTTTCGGGCCGAAATCGTTTTCGATGACTTGGGAATCGTTATTGATACTTTGTCGGGAAGGCAGTGCACGGCAGGAGGCCCACTCTAATGATGTATTTGAATCTGAAAGATATCTGTAGGGAGCGAGTGCAGCGGCAGGTGTTGGGAGTTGTCTTAATCGTTTGTTTAACTGGCTTTTCCGTTAGCAGTGAGGCGAGGCAGTTTCGACAAATGGCACCTATTCCCACGGCGCCGCAAGTTCTTGAATCCCAAGCGCCAGGCGGTGGTCAAATAGGCGGTGCCGCGAGTGTCAATGTTGACCAGTCAGTGATTGAGTCACTGACGCCTGTCTCGCTTTCAGTGGTACAAAATGGTGTTTCAGAGATTGTCGAAAGCTGGAATACGCAAGGCTTGGGTGACTACCTCGATCAGTATTTTCCCGATCGTTTCCAGCTTCTAGGAACGATGCAGCGAGACATACCGGAAGATGCATCTTTGGTGCTGTTGAGCGTTCAAAACGTGAGTACCTTGGATCAAGTATGGGGCATACACAGTGGGGCGAATCGTAGCCGGATTAGCACTGTGCTCGCGACGGTCAACATGCAGATAAAGTTTGTAGACCCGTTCAAAGGATTGATACAGCTGCCGCATACCAGCCAGTTTTATCTCCGGGTTGTTGAGCGCGAGTAAGGGAGAGACTCATGATGCGGCATAGAGGTAGATGTTTCGATTTGGTTGCTCGTGCAGGGAGGGTGCTTGTTGCAATGGCGAGTCTTTCGGTTTCGTTGGACGTGGCCGCTGAGTTGGGATACGACGGTTGGAACACGTTTACGCTGGAACACTATGATGTCGCTGGTGATCGCTCTAGCGGTCTTTATCAGACTGAAGGGTGGCAGCGGCATAATGACTTTGGCGCCAATTTTTATGAGCAGTATTCGCCTTATCAGAGTATGCGTGGTTATTTGCAAGGTAGTGCGAATAATTCTGCATATCGAGGTCCAAGTGGGGGTCGATTGACGAGTGCATCGCTACATTATGAGAACGGAGAACTTGGCTTGCCTTTTCGGGTGGATGTTGGTGATTTCTTTGCCACGCAAAGTCGCAGAACAATTCAGCGAGGCTTGAAGGGTGTTCAGTTGGAATTGCAGCCAGGTGGGACGTCCTTGCCTCAGTCCTTGCAAGTTTTTTGGGGGAGGAGTGCACAAGATTATGATCTGATGTTTGATGATAGAAAGGATTATTTCTATGGTGGGTCGTGGCTTGTCGAAGCGGGTTTTATTGGCGCGTTTTCGGTGAGTTCAGTCGGATATTATGATGACGATTATCAGTCGAATGACAACTATTCTTCCACAGCCGAAAGCGGCGGCAATGAATTGGTTAACAGTGTTGCATGGCACCGTCGATTTGATGGCGACGGTTTTACGCATGCAGCAGAGCTAGAGCTGGCGTATCTAAATGGCGAAAGTCAGGACAATGATGACTTGAACGGCTCAGGTGCTTTTTTTGAGTTGAGCGGATATGGAATTCGCGGCAAGAACTATTTGATATCCTACGAACGGAACAATCGAGAGTTTCGCCCGGCAGGTGCTTCAGTAACACCAGATCGAGAAACGATCGATACGCAATTTGGGTTCGCCATGTATCGTGCATTGAACCTCAGACTGCGCGCTCAGCAGTACCGCGATAGCATTAGTGGAAACAATGCCCTCAGAACTCGCGTCGCGGGGGCCAATTTGTCGGGAAGGCCTTTGAATGGCCGGGATCTCACAATGAACCTCGATGCGGCATTCAGAGCTGTGTCGGATGCTTCTCATAGTGTTAACCGTGACGATTTAACGCTCAATTTAAATCTCGCGGCGCCGGTTAATTCGCAATGGCGCAATCGAATGCAGTTGCGATGGCAGGAAACGGATGACTATGTCAGTGATGACTTATCGCACCGTTACGCTCTCGCCCTAGGCGCTGATTTTAGTCATGCGCATTCGGGATGGGAGTCATTGCTTTCACCGACGATTAACGTGAGTGAAGAGCTAGATGGTTCTGGTGGCGCTTCCTCAAATTTCTCGATGGGGCTCGCATTCAATACACGCAAAGACGGACATTCGATTGAGCTTTCTCATCGTCAGAATAATTTTGATACCGATAGCTCGCGTGGACTTAATTCCGACGTCGGCCAATCTCGCTTCGCCTGGCGCTCTGAATGGGGGAGTCACGTACTGGGAGCGAGTTATGACTGGTATCGTTACGACCGAGAAAATACGAGTGCGGTCGATAGCTATAAAGCGGCGCTGTATTGGACTTTCAAGTTTGAGAAGCCGGATGCAAGTGTGCAAACAATTCGTGAGGAGAGAGCGTCATTGCCTTCGTTTGTTGGGCTAGACGATTTGCGTCTCAACCAATGGTATGACGAGAGTCTAGAAGAAACGTTGGCGAACAGTGGTTGGTCGGACTCTGGTCAGTCAGGCCGCTTCGAGTTATTTGACGGTCGTTTATTTCCGGAGCTGTCGAATACCCAAACCCTTGTGCTCGAAAAGTCTGGCAGTGCTCTATTATCAGCGAGTGTTTTAGTGGCGTTCTCAAACGTTAATAGCGGTGCCAATCAGCGAGAATATGAAAGGGTGTTGGATTTATTGATCAAACAGTATGGTGCGCCGATACAAGAGCGAAATGTGGGCGAGTTCACGCCAGATTGGCGTGTAAAACTTAATTTGCGAGAGTTTGAACGTATAGTGCAGTGGCAGACGGCGTCGGGTACTCTCAGGTTTGGCGTGGCGTCTTCATCGTTTGGCGCTGCGCGTATGGAACTCCAATTAAGAGCCTCAGCGATGTCGATGGAGCGCAAAGACTGGGGCGTGAAAGTGGCGCCGTAGCGTATGATAGCGGTGTGAAGAAACCAAATATTAGAATGATACCTTTGGGGGATGTCGGGTATGCCGCCGAAACATCGAGTACTAATCGTAGAAGATGACACGGAGATTCTCTTAAAATTGCGTGATACGGTCAATGCACATGATGAGTTTGATGTTGTGTCTGCCGTCACTCATTGTGCCCAGGGCAAGGAAGCACTTGTAACGCTGCATCCCGATATACTGCTCACGGACCTTGGTTTACCCGATGGGTCGGGTATCGACATTATTAAGGCCATTCATACACAGAGACTTGATTGCGAGGCCTTGGTGGTATCAGGTTTCCAAGACGAGAGGCTGGTGTTCCAAGCGCTGGAGTCTGGGGCAAAAGGTTATATTCTTAAACATGACGACAGCCAAAAAATAACGGATTCCATGCTAACGATGCTGAAAGGCGGCGCTCCGATTAGCCCTGTGATCGCTAGATTGATGTTGCAAAAATTCCAGACCAGCCCGGTTGAAAAGTCATTGCCGAACGCAGTAAGTGAGGGCTTGATTGAAGTTCTGACAGAGCGGCAGGTCAACATACTAAAACTGGTAAGCCAGGGCTTTTCTTCTAGAGAGATCGCAGAAAAGCTAGACATTTCTTATTACACCGTGACCACCCACATCAAAAATATCTATCACAAATTACAAGTTAATAGTCGTACCGAGGCGTTGCATGAAGCGCTTAAACTTGGGTTACTTTCGTAGCGATAAGCTGCTTTTCATTGTTTGCTTTTAATCATGTAGGGTCTTAGTTAAGATTCTTATCAATGACCAGAATCGGCTAGGACGCTGTATGGCGCTAACAATAAGAAATGCACTACCTTTCGTTGCCTTGTTTCTATACTGGCTAGGTTTGAACTACCTGGTTTTGCATGCCCCTATTTCTTTTTTTGATCCGCCTGACATCGCCCCTGTTACAAAAGCAGTTGTGACGTCTAGTGATAACTCCACCCCTCATGGGCTTGCTTCCCATGATTGGGAATCGGTTGATCTGCCTGATGACTGGTATCAATCTCAGCGGCAAGAGAGCGAACACTGGTATCAAGCGTTTCTCTCGGTTTCGCCTCAGGAAGCGGCTGTTTGGGCCATATACATTCCTTCTGTTACGCACAATGCTGCGGTTTATGTGAATGGCATCTGGGTGGGGCAGGGTGGGCGTTTTGAAGACCCTGTTGCGCGCAATCATAATCGGCCTCTGCTATTTCGATTCTCGTCGCAACTGCTGCACCCGGGTGAAAACACGGTTTTGCTGAGAGTCAGTAGTTCTTTTCATGAGCAGGGGCTGTTGGACCAGTTTTATGTCGCGCCAGCTTCCGAGCTTGTTCCTGCGCACCAGTGGAAGAGTTTCATTCGCATTGATTTGATTCAATGGTTCACGCTGATTATGTACGTGATGGCGGCCATTCTGTTTGCTTTTTGGGTCGCACGACCTCAGGACAAGACCTATGGATTGTTTGCTTTGCTGCTTTTTATCTGGGGTACCCACAACCTGAATTTATTTGTGGTCGAAATTCCGACTTCGACGCATTTTTGGGAGGCAATGACCATGAGTACCCTGGGTTGGATTGTTGTTGTGATGATATTTTTTAATCATCGTTATGTGGGGCAAGGAAGCCGGATGATAGAAAAGGTCGTGTTGCTATTTGCCTGCATGGGTTCAGCTATTTTTCTGTTGCCCGATATTCAAAGTATTCTGCACCTTGGCTATCGCGTCTGGGATAGCTTTTTAGTGGTGTTCGGTAGTTATGCTCTTTTCCATTTAGCCAAAGTTTTTTGGCGCACGCGAGACTCAGACGTTTATCTCATGCTTTTGGTGGGCATTCCAATTTTGGTGTTTGGTCTTCACGATATTTTGACGGTGAATAATCTGAGGGATCGGCGAGATGGTTTGACGATTCAATACAGTGTTATTCCGGCGGCGTTGCTATTTAGTTTTTTTCTTGTTCGTCGTTTTGTTCAGTCGATTAATCACGCAGAAGAGCTGGCGACCACCTTGGAGGCGCGGGTCAAGGACCGAGAAGGCGAGTTAAGAGACCAGTATGACAAGCTCAATCACCTAGAACAGCAGAGGGTTCTGTCCGATGAGCGCGAGCGTATCATGCGTGATATGCATGATGGCATAGGGGGGCAGTTGGTTTCTGTGATTGCGCTTTTGCAAGACCACTCAGGAGAAGTATTCTGCCGGATTCGTAAGCGCGTGCAGCAGAGCCTTGTAGATTTGCGGTTTGTGATTGACTCTTTAGATCCTGTATTGAGTGACTTGCCTACCCTACTAGGGGTGATGAGAGAGCGTTTGCAGTCTCAGCTAGATGCAGTATCGATTGAATTAGACTGGGCTGTCTCTGAGCTACCCGATATTGGTGTCCTGACGCCAAGGGCGAGCCTACATATTATGCGTATTGTTCAGGAAGGCGTCGCTAATACGATTAAACACAGTGGGGCCAGCCGACTTAGCATTGCATCCTATTTGGACGCGGGAGAGGTTCCTAGAGTAGTGATTGCTTTGTCGGATAATGGTTCCGGTTTTAAGGATAATGATGGGGCAGAGTGCGGACGAGGTTTGAGTAATATGCGCTATCGGGCTAAACAAATCGGGGCGGACTTATTGTTTGAGCAAAGAGATGGCGAGACAAGAGTTTGTTTGATTTTGCCCAGGAAGATTACTTAGGCTTTGGGGCGGAAAAGTTCAGTTAATTAACTACACTATATTAGCTTGCTCTAACTAAAAAGTAAGGTGAATCGCTTGATCCATCGCGGCGCAAATATCTTTGTGCAGACTAGTTTTCTCTGCTTATGCTTGGCGACGCCAAGTTATGCTGAAGTGCGTAGTGATGTCTTCGAATTGTCTTTGGAGCAGCTTCTCTATGTGTCTGTGGCGTCAAGTGAGCCCGAGCGAATCATTCATACGCCCGGCATCGTGTCGCGTTATGACATGGATGTGATGGCCGGTTTGGGTTTACATAGTCTTCTCGATGTTCTGCAGTTTATCCCAGGAGTTCTCGTACAACGTTCCGTCATTGGTTCGCTACATATCCAAATGCGCGGCTTATCAGACACCAACAACCAAAAGGTCTTGTTTCTCCTAAATGACACGCCATATTGGATGCCTTCGCACGCCGATATCCCTTTGCTTGGGATTCCGATAGAGAGTATCAGCCATGTGGAGGTAATTCGTGGGCCTGGTTCTGTCGTGTATGGGACAAATGCTAGTGCTGGTGTTATTCGAGTCGTGACTAAGGAGTCTGGTGCGAGTAGTGCTGGTTTTTTTGTCGCGAGCAACCAGCGTAAAAACGCAGCCTCGCACCATTTCGAAGAGTTTTCAGAAGGCTTTGTGTCCTTAGCTTTAGAGCTACAGAGTGATGAAGGTTACGAGGGGCGAGTTAACAAAGTATTTGAGTTCGATGGGATGGGTTTTTCGCCGACCAATAGCGGAACATTTCGGTACAAAGAAGAAATGCGCTCGCTACTGTTGAACGCTGAATATGACTCGACAAGATTTACGGCGCATGCTTTTGAATCGGGTATTAACTCGGTTAACTTCTCGGCACTAGGTTCTGGAGAGGAAGCCCAGCAAGTGGGCTACCTTGCCGTGATTGAGCATAGTGCGAAATTTGACGCATTGGATGTAGAGCTATTTAGTGAATTCAATCGATATGAGCGAACTTTGCAGATCGACAATCTTGCTTCGATTTTCGAGGCGGATGGCCCTCCTGCAGAGTTTTCATTTGACCGCCATGGTACGTCAAATTATCGCTGGCGCAATGGCATGCATATTTCTTTTCCCTTGAATGAACATTTTAATGTTTACGCCGGTGTTGAGCATGAGCGCAGAGAAACAGGCGCCTACCGATTAACAGATAGTTTGGGAGGCGCGGGCATATCAACATACTTTTCCCCTGGAGCGTCGTTCATTGACGCATTTCCCGAGGGGCGTTTGGAAGAGTTTTCTCAATTTGTTCAGCTCGATTACCAGAGCAGAGATTGGCGGTTTGTGGTTGGTGGTCGCTATACCGATAATCAGAAGTACGGTTCAGAACTTACGCCGCGGGCAAGTGCTGTGTACCGATGGACGGATGAAGAGTCCATTAAACTGATGTATTCGGAGGGCTTCAATTCGCCTACTTATGTTCAGGATATTGATATTGATGCATTTAACAATCCTGTTGACTCAAACCTTTCAGCCGAGCAGATATCCACTACTGATTTGGCGTACAGTTACGAAAACGAAGCGCATTTTTTTGTTGCAAACCTTTATTACACTGAGGTTAACAAACTAATTGGAGTTGAGGAGTTTGACCCAGGGGTGCCTGCAAATGCGGCTGCTACGTTTTATCGATCAGGCGCCGAGCTGGACTATCGTTGGCAGGGTTCCTTTTCAACCTTGTTTGCCAACGCGTCGTGGTTAAAGCAAGGGGCTGATGACGACGGTAGTGATTTGCTGGCGGCGGAGGCGCCGGAGTGGACGTTTTCTGCGGGTGCAAGATTTGCGTTGTTAGGTGGGCACTCGGTGGGGCTGTCTCAAGATTGGATTGGCGACCGGGCTGGAATGAACCCTTCCCAGGTAGTGAATGTCGCTTATCAATACGCGCAAGGCCCCACTATGGTGTATGCAACGGTGCGCAATGTATTTGATCGGAGAAATATGACTCCTGACGGCCAATACTCTGTTATGACCGATATTCAACAAACAGATCGAGCGAACTTTATGGTTGGCTATCGTTTTTCTTATTAGCTTACCGCTCGATATAATTAGCCTCGCTTCCAAGCAAGAAATGCTATAACTTTCGTCTGTTTATCTACGTATAAACTGGAGATGACAGCTTGTGATTAGATTGCTTTCTATTATCGTTGCTACTTTGATGCTACAAGCATGTGCGTCGCCACAACTGCATTTACAGGCTTGGCTGGACCCTGCAGTCAACATTGAGTCATATCAAAGCTATGAGATTGAGGCGGTGCAGGATGGAGAGCAATTTTCCCGAATTAACGGGATGTTGGAAACTGCTTTTTCTTTGGCGATGGAGCAAAAGGCGTTTAGTCACCATTCGCCCGGCAGCCCTGCTGATATAAAAGTACGTTTTATGGCTCATGTTACGCATGGACAGGAGTTACGGGAAACAAACATCCCTACGCCGAAAGGAATTTATACGCGTCACAATATGGTTGCGGTTAATGAGGGCTCGCTGTTAGTCAATATTATTGATAGCAGAACGAATAAGGTCATCTGGAAGGGCTCTACGATACGTGACATTAATAACTTGGATGTCAGCAAGCTAACGCAATCTCGCATCAATGAGAGAGTCTCAGAGCTAATTGCGTCGTTTCCATCGCGAAACTAATGTTGGTTCGGCATGAACCAGAGAGCTTTGTCATGGGTTGGTGTCATTTCTGGCAATAACGGGTTTTCTAATCGGTAGTGAGTTCTGCTAGAGGTCTTTGCTTTTTTGATGGCGCTTGCAAAGTGCTGCTGGAATAGGGCTTCAAAGCTACCATCTCTGATTGCTTTTCTTAGGCCGTTCTCGACCTGCATAGCGAGCGCTGTGTTGTTTGGAGAGACAAAAAAGTAAGATGCGCTTGGGTAGCTGATAAGCGTGTGTTGCTCCAGTCCTATGCCATCAGCTTCGAATTTTCTTAGTTCGTCCCATACCTCAATGATTGACCGTGGGAACAGGTCTGCCCGCTGTAAGGCCAGCATCGTGAACAAGCCAGCGTAACTAGGCGAGTTTTGAATATTGAAGCCATTGTGTTTCAAAATATGCGTGTCTGGCCAGTCATGGCCTTGTATGGTCGACAATGATTTCACTTGCTCAAGTGAAAGCGCATTGCTTGCGTTAATCACATCTTTACGACTACTTAAAAATACCCGCCAGCCGATCAAACCTTTATAGATGGGAATACGAATAGGAATAAGCTCTTGTTCGCGCGTTTTAGATGTCATTGTCCACAGCACATCAATGTCTTGTCCTGCTTCGAGTTGTTTGAGAGCACGACCTTGATGCATGAACTTTTCTGAAGGCGTTAAACGCAAGTTTTGTTCGCTTTTCTCTAATGCAAGAGACAACAGCGCGATTGGGTATGCGTGGTGCTCTATAAAGTTTTCGCCAGCGCTAGGGTAACGAATCATCCTTGTTTGAGTTTGAGTTTGAGTTTGAGTTTGAGTTTGAGTGGCGTGAGTTTTTGCCGCGGATAAAAAAATGAGTATCCCTATCAGTGCTAGAAAACGGCCTCGTGCTTTCGCAATGGTGGCGTAGGTTTGCGGTAAAGACAGCATCGAATTCCTTTTGAAGAGTCTCGAATTGTGGGATCTATATTTTTCATTGTAGCTTAATTCGCAGCGGGTCCAGCTTCATTTAAGCGATTGCCGACATTCATTCAAATGAGAAGGTAGGGAGGGGTATTTTGGATGTCTAGGTGCTGATGTGTTTGCTGAATTATTGGCTGATGTATGTCTTAACAAATGCTCTCGCAGCAGAGAGCATTTGTTTGCATTGCATTAAAGACTTGGTGCGAGATGAAAGAGGCAGCCATTCCCTGCAACAGTGAGTTTATAGCGGCTGGTTAGTCGGTCGCCTTCGTTTAAATCATCGCGCTCTAAAATGCCTTTCTCAACAAGAAAGTCGAGCATTTCTGTACTGATCTCTTCCAGTTTTGCTCGCGCGGAAATCTCTGCTTGAGTGGCTTTGCCTTTCAATGAATACAAGGCTTTCATCACGCGTTCTTCGCGCGCGGATATTTGCGGCAGAGGGCCGGCATAAACTGGAAATTGTTGGTCAGGAAAGCGACCACACACGCTTTTATATGACTCTTGGAGGTTCGCAATGTCTGCATCTTTATCGTCACAAAGGTCGAACGAATGAAAGACGCCAGACTCCTTAGTTCTGTAATCGACCTTCGCAAGAAATATAGGAAGGTTGCAGTCTTTAGCGACGTGATAAAAACCGGTTTTCCATTGCTTAACATCGCCGCGCGTTCCTTCTGGGGTAAACAGGAAAAAGATGCGTTGGTTGCGGTGTTTATCGACAAATTCTTTAATGAGTGTGACTTGCCCTTTTGCGCCGGCAGAACGGTTAATCGGAATTCCACCCATCCAAAGCATTATTGGGCCTAGGACGGGAAGACGGCACCAACTTTCTTTAATTGAAAAGTAAATTTTGATGTCAAATATAATGGCGGCGCCAAGCGCGTAAACAATGTCCCAGTTCGATGTGTGCGGCGCAGCAATGGTAATACCGGCACCTTCGGGCGGGTTTTGAATCGTCTTCCAACCGGAGATCTTAAACCATGCTAGGTAGAGCATCTTAAGGAAAGATTTGACGAAGAAACCGTCGAAAATTGTTTTGTCGCGAATCGCTAGAGGCTTGTTGGACATAGGAACTGCACTTGTCGTAATGGGTTTAAATTGCATTCAAATATAGCACACTTCATTGGGGGCGTTTTTGTAATTTTGTTGTCCGTTTGCAAATAGATTTAATTAGCATGACAGGGGCTTTTGATCTTTCTGGCAAAGAGGGTGTAGTCGTCATATTGCTTAGCGATAAAATGACCACTACCACTACCACTACCACTACCACTACCACTACCACTACCACTGCTTGATTCGACGTACCAAAAAATTAATATTGTTCTGCATTAGCAGTGGCCCCAATGTTCTGCGCGTATTCAGCAGGGCTTGAATATTCATCAGCGTAAAGTTTAGGCAGTCTTTTGGATTTTCTTGGATCTGATCTCTTTGTGCCGCGATTTCAAAGTTATCCTTGAGTAATACTCGCAGCTCGCCAACCATTTTTTTCGCACATATAAGACTTTCCTCCGGTGCGTTGTTGTCGGCCAGTAATGTGTTGTTGATTAAGCAGCCGGAGGCGCCATTTGGCTTCGAGACCTGAGCAGAAAAGTTTTCGAAGTAGCGCAATATTGACCTTAGCCCTTGTCGTTCTTCTAGCGGCTTCAATAATGGGATAAAAATAGTGTCGTGGTAGTGGCGGAGTGATTTAAGGTAAAAGTCGTTTTTACTGCCAAATTGTTTGTAAATACTGAATTTGTTAATCCCAAGCTGGCCCGATAACTCATTGATGCTGGTCTTTGCATATCCCTCATTCCAAAAAATAAACATAGCAGCGCGCAGCTTTTCTTCAGGGTTAAAGGATAGTGGGCGTGCCATAAAATTGCCTTTGTTGTTGACCATGTGTTCTGTTATTACTAGGATAGCAGAACGCCTGGTCTGAAACTATGTTTAGTTTTTAGAGGTAGCTTTATCGCTTGTATGTTATTCGCTGCCCGTATGTTCAATTTTAGTGCTAGTCGCGTTGAGATAATTTGGATAATTTAAGGTGGAGTTCTAATGAAAGTTTATGAGCAAAAAATTGCCCCTAATGCGAGGCGGGTCAGGATATTTTTGGCAGAGAAGGGCGTGTTAGATCAAGTCGAGTTTGTTCAGTTAGATCTAAAAGCTGGCGATAATATTACACGCGAATTTAAGCAGAAAAACTTTTTAGGGAAGATACCCGTCATGGAGCTGGATGACGGGACTGAAATCTCTGAATCTGTCGCGATTTGTCGCTACTTCGAAGCCTTGTATCCAGAGCACCCATTAATGGGCAGAACCCCAAAGGCGCAGGCCAACGTCGAAATGTGGCAGCGTCGCTGTGAGATCTATTTTATGAATATGATAGGGATGGGGTTTCAACATACCTCAGGTTTTTTCGCTGACAGGATGACTCCGGTTAAAGAGTGGGGTGCCTTGTGTGTTGAAGAGGTTTCAAAATTCTTGAAGGAGCTAGAGAAGCATTTATCTGTGACTGAATTCATTGCGGGAGATGAATTTAGTATTGCGGATATTACGGCTTTCGTGTCGATCGATTTTGCGAAAGTGGTCGGTGTGCGGCGAGACGATACCATGCCAAACATTAACCGTTGGTATGCACAGATTAACGAAAGAGATAGCGCAAAAGCGTAGGTAGAGAAGCATGATTGATCTATATAGTTCGGCAACGCCAAATGGTTGGAAGGCCTCGTGTACGCTTGAGGAGTTGGGTTTGGAGTACACCTTGCATCCAATTAACTTAATGGCGCAAGAGCAAAAGACAGAGGCTTTTTTGGCAATGAATCCAAATGGGCGCATACCCGTCATATATGACAGAGACACGAAAGAGACGGTATTTGAGTCTGGTGCAATCATGATCTATTTGGCCGAGAAAACGGGGCGTCTATTGCCAACAGGGCGGGCGCGTTATGAGGTTCTGCAATGGTTGATGTTTCAAATGGGTGGCGTCGGACCGATGATGGGGCAGGCAAACGTTTTTTTCAGATACTTTCCGGAGAAAATTCAGCCAGTGATTGAGCGCTACCAGAACGAGTCCCAGCGCTTGCTTGCCGTGCTGGATACGCGATTAAAGGGGCGCGAGTATTTGTGCGACGAGTTTTCGATTGCGGATATTGCTAATTGGTGTTGGGCTAGGACATACGAATGGAGCGGCGTAGATGTTTCAGAGATGCCGGACTTACTCGCTTGGATTGATAGAGTGCATGCGCGCAAGGCCTGTTATAAAGGCATTAACGTGCCGCCTCGCGCTGCACCTGATTTGGTAAAAAAGGCGGGTGAGCAGATAATCACTAAATGAGCTGGGCCTTGTTCATAATGCGTAGTGTCGAGTAAACGTCATCAACGCAGGATGTGCTTAGTCGTAAACGGTAGGGATAGCTTGCCGTTTATGTTGCGTAATTTGATATTGGCGAATGAGCTTTTCTTCGACCGAAGCGTCGACTTTTTTTCCTTCAAGAAAATCGTCAATCTGATCGTAGCTCAGGCCAAGTGCATGTTCATCTTCTTTGCCTGGGTCATGGCACTCTAAGTCTGCTGTTGGGGCTTTGGTGATGATTTTATCTGGCGCACCCAACGTTTTGGCGAGCGAACGAACCTGCCGTTTGTTTAAACCAAACAGGGGAATCAAATCGACAGCGCCATCTCCGTATTTTGTATAAAACCCCGTAATATTTTCTGCTGAGTGGTCGGTGCCTAGCACTAAACCGCCTACCAACCCTGCAATATAGTACTGGGCAACCATTCGTTGCCGAGCTTTTGTGTTGCCTTTAGCGAAGTCTGCGTCGTAAGAGTGTTCTTCGATCGCTTTAATGCCTGATACGGCCTCGAATACTTGCTCATGAAGTGCGTCGGTGCTGGGCTTTACGTTAATCGTGAGGCTTTCGCTAGGTTGAATGAAGTCGATAGAAAGTTGGGCGTCTGCTTCGTCTTGCTGAGTTCCATAGGGGAGCCGCACTGCAATAAATGAATACGGCTTGTCAGGCGCGTTTCTGTTTAGTTCATCTATCGCGAGTTGGGCTAGTTTGCCACATGTTAGCGAGTCAATCCCGCCGCTTATTCCTAATACCAGTGAGCTCTGGCCAGATTCGGTAAGTGTTTTCTTGATGAATTCAACGCGACGTTTGATCTCAAACTCAGGGTTGATATCTTCGAGTACGCGCATTTCTGCAAGAATGTCTTGTTTGGTCGTCATGCTGTTTCTTCCATGCCCTAGTCAAAAAGTGTTCTAGTCAAATAAGCCAAATGTCACAACGCTAAGTAGGCTTCGGTTCTGCTCAACAATAAACTGAGGAAAAAACTCGCCTTGGTCATTAAAACCTTTGCCATTGGGATAGTTCAAGCGAAGTACAGATAGCGCGTCTGTTGCCTGCTCTTCGAGCTTAAGGTGCTGATACACTTCAATCATAATGATGAGCGCGTTTTCTATGGCAGGCGTCGTCGGATAATTTTCGACGACATGAGCGGCTCGGTTTGCAGCGGCGATATATGATTCGCGCTTAATGTAATAGCGTGCGGCATGCACTTCGTATTCCGCTAGCCGATTTCGAATTTCAATCATGCGACGCTGTGCGTCGGCTGCGTATTGGCTTGAAGGAAAGCGGGTGATGAGTTCTGAGAAGTCGCTAAATGCCTGACGCATATTGCCGGGGTCTCGAGAGCTAATATCAACGGACGAAAAATATTGAGAGGCAACCCCGATGTCGAGATGATAGTTGGCGATGCCCTTAATGTAATATGCATAATCAACATTAGGACTTTGCGGGTGAAGACGAATGAATCTGTCTGCGGCGAGGATAGAGCCCTCTAAATCGAGTGCGCTGTAGCGCGCATAAACTAAATCAAGTTGCGCTTGCTCAGCATATGTCCCGAATGGGTAGTTTGCTTCCAGTTCCTCAAGGGCAACGGTGGCTTGCGAAAAATTGCGTAATTTAATGGCTTTTTTTGCATCTTCGTAAAGTTCTTGCTCGGTCGCATCTTTTTTAGGCGCGGAGCTGCATCCAGTCAGGATAAAACACATTATTAGAGCGGCTAAGGCCGCATTTAGCAAAGCTTTCATAGTCTGTTTCGTTGGGTGGATAACTAGCTGGAAAAATACGGACAATGACGTCAATCCGTATTTCAGTACATCTTCTCTTGCACAATCTCTTGCACATCAAAGGCAAGAGCTCGTTATAATCGGGTCATTATTCCACAAAACATCCTAAGCGGGTATTAATTTGCGGAAACACTGTTGCCACCTCAGTTGCAACAATATCTATTTACAGGCGAACTAGATGACACAAATTGTAGAAGCAGACTTCGTGGTTAGCGTTGAACTTTCCGGCACGCGTTTTGATCAGGTATTGGCGGAACTGATGCCTGATTACTCGCGTTCACGCCTTCAGCAATGGATCAAGCAAGGGGCGGTGTTAGTCAATGGGAAAGCGTTGAAGTCAAAAGAAAAGCTTCGAGTCAATGATCTAATTGAAGTGCATGCCGAGCTTGAAGAGCAGGGAGAGTGGATTCCACAGGATATTCCTCTCGATATAGTCCATGAAGATGAATCGATAATTGTATTGAATAAGCCCGCCGGTATTGTTGTGCACCCCGGTGCTGGCAACCCAGACGGCACGTTGGTAAATGCCTTGCTTCATCATTTTCCAGAAATAGTGACGGTGCCTAGAGCAGGAATTGTTCATCGGCTTGATAAAGATACGACGGGTTTGATGGTGGTGACTAAAACCTTGTCCGCGCACGCGCATATCGTGGCACAGCTACAAAGTCGCGAAATGGGGCGAGAGTATGAAGCGGTCGCGAGCGGTGTTTTTACGGGCGGAGGAGTGGTTAATGAGCCGATTGCCCGTCATAGCAGTAATCGCAAGAAAATGGCGGTGACGCCATTTGGAAAGACCGCGATTACGCATTATCGTGTGTTGAAACGTTACACAGCGCATACTCACTTGCGATTAAAGCTTGAAACAGGACGAACCCACCAAATACGAGTCCATATGGCGCACTTGCATCATGCTCTCGTCGGCGATTCTGTGTATGGCGGGCGATTGAAGATGCCGAAAAATGCGAGTGTCGAATTGAAAGAGTTGTTGCGCTCTTTTGGGCGTCAGGCGCTGCATGCGAAAAAACTCACCTTGATTCACCCTGAACGAGAAGAGGAGATGAGTTGGGAAGTAGAGCTACCAGAAGATATGCAGCATTTGCTGACGGTGATTGCCGAGGATTCTTAGGTGGCGACTAAGAAAGAACCTCAATGCTTTTCTTTGGTGGACAAAAAAGCGGTACCGTTATTAGAGCCACATTGGCCAGCCCCGCTAAATGTAAAAGCATGCGTTTCTACCCGAATGGGTGGGAAAAGTGTGTTTCCGTTCGATAGTATGAATTTGGCACTCCACGTTGAAGATGACCCTGCCACCGTCGAGCTCAACCGAGAGATTCTGGCGAATGCCATCGGACAGAAATTAACGGATTTTCAGTGGCTAGAACAGGTCCATGGAACAAAAATTGTTGCGGCGAAACATGCGCAAAACGCAGAGCGGGCGGATGGTGTTTGGACTAGCGCGCCCGGGCTAGTTTGCGCGGTAATGACTGCGGACTGCTTACCAGTATTATTGTGTAACGCAAAAGGCACAAAAGTGATGGCGGTTCATGCTGGGTGGCGAGGTTTAGCGGCTGACATTGTAGCGAAAGCAGCACAAATGTTTGACTCTAGCGAAGAGGTGCTTGCTTGGATGGGGCCTGCGATTGGGCCGCAGCATTTTGAAGTTGGGGCGGAGGTTAGGGAGGCATTTCTGGCAATGAATGCCACTTACGACCAGGCATTTTTTGCGGCTACAACAAGTGCTTCATCGAAGAAAAAATATTTCGCGGATATCTATCAGCTCTGCCGAACGCAGCTCGCATTGGTTGGTGTTGCCGGCACTCAGGTTTATGGTGGCGAAGCTTGTACGTATTCAGATCAGACTAAGTTCTACTCATATCGTCGTGACGGAAAACGTTCTGGGCGCATGGCTTCGTTGATTTGGTTAGCACCTTAGTTTTTAGGTTGCTGGGTTTATCGTGTGTTTTCTAGCCCTCTCTCTAGGCGGCGATCCAGTCGTATATTATCGATATAGAGACTTAGGTCGGCGCTTGCTTCTGTCGAAAATAAAATAAGACTGTCAATTGAATCCAATGAAAGGTCACGCTGCTCAGGAGCGCTGACGATATCTGCCAGCAGAATTTCGATGTTATTTATACCGGGCTCTATTGTTAGTGTTCGATTGAATCGGTCACTGTGTTCTTGATTGTGCTGGGTGTCACTCACTCGAATAACAAGATTAGTTTTTTGTTTAAGCTTTGAGAAAATATCTATCCGTAGAGCGTCATATTGCCCCCAATCTTTAACTATTTGCCGGAAAGCGATGCCTGGATACTGGCCATGACTTAGGTCTAGTCGAATCACTTTAGACTGATTGTTTATCCATCCAGACGGCGCGCCAACGGTATTGGTATATGCGCCATAGTTTGCTCTGAATAGTTCGTTTTGCCAGTTTTCTTCTGCATTAAAAATTACCGGGAATGCCTGGTTTCTGAGTGTGATGACCTGATGGAAATAAAGCGGGAGTATGCTGCTGATTGAAAGTAGAAGACACGCGCAAGCAATGGCTAAAATCTTTTTGTTTCGTCGCTCTAGTCGGCGTCTTGCAATAAAGACAAGGATTGCTGAGGTGCAGCCTAATAGGTCATACCAAACATCTAAGAAGCTGCCTTCTCGGCCCAAAGATGGCTGGACCAACTCAATCATTACCCCAGTTATTATCCCGCCAAAGAAAGCAACGGGAATGACCAGTCCGCGCCCTAGTCGAAGCACGAAAAATGGCTGAGACAGCGTGTTCGCGAGAACAAGTGTTGCGACAAAAAAGACGGCGGTATGGCTGCTGTCTTTCAAGCTTTGATTGAAAAGATCGTTTTCGGTGATGCCGTTAAAGTAAAAAACGAGAGCGGCAAGTAAGGCGCTCAGAGCAATAATTTCAATAGTGTCGAGAAATCGACTAGGTTGTGATGTGGATTGAACTTGATTCATGTCAAAAAATTGTCGGTTACGCTTGAAATTCACTGGAGTGGACTTATTTTAACAGTAATTGGATTGATTAGGTTGGCGTCTAAATAGACTTCAGCCACTTTTTTATGAGGTGAATTATGCGAATGGATCGATTGACTAGTCGGCTACAAATGGCGTTGTCTGATGCACAGTCGCTCGCGCTAGGAAAGGACCATAACTTTATTGAACCGGTCCATCTAATGAAAACATTGTTAGATCAGAACGGCAGTGTCTCGTCGTTACTTAAACAGGTGAATGTGGATGTTCCTGCGTTTAAGCAGCGCGTCGAGACCTTGATTGATCAGTTACCGTCGGTCGAAGGCAGCGATGGCGATGTCCATATGTCTAATAGCCTGGGTCGGCTTCTCAATATTGCGGATAAATATACGCAAAAGAAGGGGGACCAGTTTGTTTCTAGTGAAATGGTCTTGTTGGCTTCACTGGAAGAAAAGGGCGCCTTGGGCGCTTTGCTAAAGAAGCTTAGTGTCACGCAAGAAAACTTGGAGCGCGCGATCGAAAGTGTGCGAGGGGGGGATTCAGTGAGCGATCAAAATGCAGAAGAGAGCAGAGAAGCTTTAGACAAGTTTACGGTTGATCTAACGGCTAAGGCGGCTGAAGGAAAACTTGATCCGGTGATTGGCCGAGACGATGAAATTCGTCGGACCGTTCAAGTTTTGCAGCGTCGACGAAAGAACAATCCCGTACTGATCGGTGAGCCAGGTGTTGGTAAAACAGCGATTGTAGAGGGCTTGGCGCAGCGTATTGTTAATGGCGAAGTGCCTGATGGTCTAAAAGACAAGCGCGTGCTTTCGTTGGATATGGGAGCTTTGATTGCTGGTGCAAAATTTAGGGGTGAATTTGAGGAGCGCCTTAAAGGTGTTTTGAATGAGTTGTCGAAGCAGGAAGGACAAATCATTTTGTTCATCGATGAGATTCATACCATGGTAGGCGCCGGTAAAGCCGAAGGTTCGATGGATGCGGGTAACATGCTCAAGCCTGCGCTATCGCGTGGTGAGTTGCATTGTGTTGGTGCGACGACCCTTGATGAATACCGAACATATATTGAAAAAGATGCAGCGCTGGAGCGACGTTTTCAAAAGGTATTGGTTAAAGAGCCAACGGTTGAAGATACCATCGCTATATTGCGCGGCTTAAAAGAGCGCTATGAGGTTCACCATGGGGTAGAAATTACCAATGGCGCGATTATCGCAGCGGGAAAACTGTCGCACCGTTATATCGCAGATCGCCAGTTGCCGGACAAGGCCATCGATCTAGTGGATGAGGCCGCTAGTCAGATCCGCATGGAAATGGATTCAAAGCCTGAGTCCTTGGATCGTCTTGAGCGCCGCCTCATTCAGTTAAAAATTGAGCGTGAGGCGCTTAAGAAAGAAAAAGATGAGGGCTCCAAAAAGAGCTTGGTTGACCTGAATGCGAAAATAGATGAGGCCTCAAAAGAGTTCGCTGATCTTGAAGAGGTTTGGCTAGCAGAGAAAGCAGCGTTGCATGGTTCGCAGAAAGTGAAGAGTCAGCTTGAGCAGGCGAGAGTCGAACTAGAAAGTGCGCGTCGTGCGGGTGACCTGGGCCTGATGTCTGAATTACAGTACGGGACGATTCCGGAGCTTGAAAAGCAGCTAGATATGGCTAGTCAGGCTGAGATGGTAGGTATGACGTTGTTGCGCAACAGGGTAACCGAAGAAGAAATAGCGGAGACCGTTTCGAAGTGGACCGGTATTCCTGTGTCTAAAATGCTTGAGGGTGAGAGAGACAAGCTATTGCGTATGGAAGAGGCCTTGCATGGCCGAGTCATTGGTCAAGATGAGGCGGTGACCGCAGTGTCGGATGCGGTTCGCCGGTCTCGTGCGGGCCTGTCTGATCCAAATCGTCCAAACGGTTCGTTCTTGTTTCTTGGGCCAACGGGTGTGGGCAAGACGGAGTTGTGTAAGTCTCTGGCCGGTTTTTTGTTTGACACCGAAGAAGCAATGATTCGGATAGATATGTCGGAGTTTATGGAGAAGCACTCAGTGGCTCGCTTAATAGGTGCGCCGCCGGGCTATGTCGGTTATGAAGAAGGCGGGTATTTGACGGAGGCGGTTCGACGGCGTCCTTATTCTGTTTTGCTGTTAGATGAAGTTGAGAAGGCGCATCCAGACGTGTTCAATATTTTGCTTCAGGTGCTTGAGGATGGTCGTCTAACGGATGGCCAGGGCCGAACGGTTGATTTCAGAAATACAGTAATTGTCATGACCTCCAACCTTGGCTCCGACATTATTCAGAGTATGAGCGGTGCAGGTTATGAGCCAGTTAAGGCTGCTGTAATGGAAGCTGTAACGGGGCACTTCCGGCCGGAATTTGTAAACCGCATTGACGAGGTAGTTGTCTTCCACGCTCTCGAAGCTTCACAGATTCAGGGAATCGCAAAAATTCAGCTGCAGCACCTCGAAGCAAGATTACAGGAGCAAGGAATCGGCATTGAATTTTCTGATGAGGCAATGGTGAAGCTAGCGGATGCCGGGTTTGATCCGGTTTATGGTGCAAGGCCCTTGAAGCGGGCGATTCAGCGCTGGGTTGAGAACCCATTAGCGCAAAAGATCTTGTCGGGAGAGTTCGCGGCGGGAGATCTAATAAAAGCGGCGGTAGATGAGGATACTATTTCGTTTAACTAGCCGGTTTGTTGCGGAGCCTGAAGGCAGGCTCCGCATAAAATTTGTGAGTGATGATCTACGAACTGAGGTTGGAGGCTGCTATTACTTTGCGCAGTGTTCGTCGAGCATATCTTGATAGTTCTGCTTTCTTTCAGCGATTTCTTCTGGGTTTAAATAACGCAGCTCTCCGTTCTCGCTCACTTTTACTCGACTGCTGTCGCGTATTTTCTTGAGGTTTTCTCGAATCGCGACACATTGCGCATCATTTTCTCGTTTTTCTGTGCCGGCTTGAAGGTCTGCCGCTTTTTGCTCAAGCTCTGCGTTTTTCTTCTCACTTAGGTTTTGCGCTTTTTCCTGAACGCTCCCTCTACTCGATGAGGGTTTGCCTCCGCTAATCTTTAGATTTTCAGCGTCGACATTATTGGGTTGGATGTCAGAGTAATGAATATTGCCAGCATCATCGGTCCATTTAAATACTTTGTCAGCAAAGGCTTGCGCTGGCGATAGCGCTAAAGCGATCAGAAATGCCATGCCTATGGCGCTAAATGTGGTGGTCTTCATGTTCTTTGGTCTCTTCAGCATTGGGTTTGAATCACTAACAACTATAGGACAGAGAGTGGATTTGGTCGAAAATAAGCATGAAATCCCTGATATCTTTTAAAAAACTGTGAAGAGTGTTGACTCTTCGTAATTGCGTGTCAGAATTGTTGGTTGCTTTAGGCCGAGGTTTTTACAGTCCTCTGAGTGGTAATCAATCCCCCCTAGCGAGATTTTGTTGTCGGTACATCCCAATCGGATAGGCAGCAGCGATCACTGATAACAGGTAGTGCAGTACAAAAATGTTGCATTATTGGGCGAAACTCCCCGCCTTGTTGATCGTAAAAATCACGTTTAATGTAAAATGGCACTTCCAAAAGAAGTGATAGTTGATTCGGCTAAAGCATCCTAAAAATTACATTCACTTATTAAAGGTAATTATCGTGGAGCTATTATCTGGCGCCGATATGATCACTCGTTTTTTGAAAGACGAGGGGGTTGAGAATATCTACGGCTATCCTGGTGGGGCGGCATTGCATATTTATGATGCTCTGTTCAGACAGGATCACGTTAAACATATTTTAGTCCGGCATGAGCAGGCCGCTGTTCACATGGCGGATGGTTATGCGCGGGCAACCGGTAAGGCTGGGGTGGTACTTGTTACTTCTGGTCCAGGCGCAACTAATACTATTACAGGTATCGCAACGGCGTTTACCGATTCTATTCCAATGGTTGTCCTGTGTGGTCAGGTGCCGTCTGTCTTAATTGGCGAAGACGCTTTCCAAGAGACTGACATGATGGGCGTGTCCCGTCCTGTTGTTAAGCATAATATGGCGATTCGGCACCCTTCTGAAATTCCTGACGTATTGAAAAAAGCGTTCTATATTGCGCAATCAGGCCGTCCGGGTCCGGTTGTTGTTGATATTCCTAAGGATATGACGGCGCCCAATGAGCGCTTCGAGTATGTCTATCCTAAAAAGGTGAAACTTCGTTCTTATGCGCCTCCTGTGCGAGGGCACTCTGGTCAGATCCGTAAAGCTGTCGATATGTTGATGTCTGCCAAGCGGCCCATTATTTATGCGGGTGGAGGTGTCATTATTGGCGGCGCCTCAAAGTTATTGACGGAGCTGGTTGACCGTTTGAATTATCCGGTTACGCAAACCTTGATGGGCTTGGGTTGTTACCCAGGCACGGCAAAACGCAGTGTTGGTATGCTGGGTATGCACGGCACTTATGAAGCAAATGAGGCGATGCACCATTCCGACTTGGTACTTGCAGTAGGTGCTCGCTTCGATGACCGTGTGACGAATGCAACGGATAAGTTCTGTCCGGGTGCTCGTATCATTCATATCGATATTGACCCTGCGAACATTTCTAAAACCGTTGGTGTTGATGTGCCAATAGTTGGTCCGGTTGATTCTGTTCTAACAGATATGTTGGCTCTGGTTGAGGAGTCAGAAATCGAAATCGATCAAGCTGCACTTGATGCTTGGTGGAAGAAAATTGAAGGCTGGCGCACAGTTCATGGCGGTAGGTATGAGCCATCTACTCAAGATTCGATTAAACCTCAGCATGTTATTGAGACGCTCCATAAAGTGACTAAAGGGGATGCGTTTGTGACGTCTGACGTAGGTCAGCATCAAATGTATGCTGCGCAGTATTATAAATTTGATAAGCCGAACCGTTGGATCAATTCTGGTGGTTTAGGGACGATGGGCTTCGGATTGCCTGCTGCGATGGGGATAAAGCTTAATTTTCCTGAAGCAGAGGTTGTTTGTGTTACGGGTGAGGGCAGTATTCAAATGAATATTCAAGAGCTCTCGACGTGTAATCAGTATAACTTGCCGCTCAAGGTGCTGTTGTTGAACAACGAAGCTTTGGGGATGGTTAAACAGTGGCAGGATATGAATTATGAGTCGCGCCATTCATATTCCTATATGGATTCTTTGCCAGACTTCACTAAGTTAGTCGAGTCTTATGGGCACGTTGGCATGACGGTTAATAAGCTTGATGAGCTTGAATCAACGCTAGAAAAAGCGTTCGCGATGAAAGACCGTTTAGTGTTTATCAATGTTTATGTTGATCCAAAAGAGCACGTTTATCCGATGCAAATCGCGCGTGGCTCAATGAATGATATGTGGCTTAGCAAAACGGAGAGGACCTAAATACCATGCGTAGAATTATTTCAGTCTTGTTGGAAAACGAGCCGGGAGCATTATCGCGGGTTGTGGGTTTGTTTTCGCAAAGAAACTATAACATTGAAACCTTAACCGTTGCGCCGACAGAGGATGAATCTTTGTCACGTTTGACGGTGACGACTTCGGGTTCGGATAAGGTGATCGAGCAGATTACTAAGCAGCTTAACAAGCTGATCGAAGTCGTTAAGTTGGTCGACCTGACCGAAGGTGCTCATATAGAGCGTGAATTGATGTTAGTTAAGGTAAAAGCGACCGGTTCGCAGCGCGCGGAGATTACGCGTACTGTCGATATTTTTCGGGGCCAGGTTGTTGATGTGAACAGCTCTGTATATACCGTTCAGGTGACAGGAAATAGCGATAAGCTCGATGCGTTTATCCGTTCTGTTTCAGAAGGTAGCGTGTTAGAGGTTGTTCGAAGTGGTGTTTCCGGTATCGCTAGAGGCGAAAAGGTCTTAAGCCTTTAAGCGCTATGTTGGTTGGAAATTTTAGTTGATTGGGTGTGCCGCACTATAGCGGACACCGATGTTTAATTTAGGGGAATTTCATGCAGGTTTATTACGACAAAGATTGCGATCTTTCGATCATTCAGGGACAAAAAGTTGCCATTATTGGTTACGGTTCACAAGGGCATGCGCACGCATGCAACCTTAAAGATTCAGGTGTGGATGTAACTGTTGGCTTACGTGCTAACTCTTCATCAGTTGCCAAAGCGGAAGCTCACGGTTTAACCGTTAAGCCTGTGGCAGAAGCAGTAGCGGCGGCTGACGTTGTAATGATCCTAACGCCAGATGAGTTTCAGTCTGTGTTGTATCGTGACGAGATCGAGCCAAATATCAAGCAAGGCGCTACGTTAGCATTTGCACATGGTTTTGCTATTCATTACAACCAAGTTGTTCCGCGTGCTGACCTCAACGTCATCATGATTGCGCCAAAGGCTCCTGGTCATACTGTCCGTTCCGAGTTCGTTAAGGGTGGCGGTATTCCTGATTTGATCGCGATCGCTCAAGACGCGACGGGAGATGCGAAAAATCTAGCGCTTTCTTACGCTTGTGGTGTTGGCGGTGGTCGTACAGGTATCATCGAAACGACTTTCAAAGATGAAACTGAAACTGATTTGTTCGGTGAGCAAGCTGTTCTTTGTGGTGGTGCAGTTGAGTTGGTTAAAGCTGGCTTCGAAACGCTTACTGAAGCTGGCTATGCACCAGAGATGGCGTATTTCGAGTGTTTGCATGAGCTGAAGTTGATTGTTGACTTGATGTACGAAGGTGGTATTGCAAACATGAACTACTCGATCTCTAACAACGCTGAATACGGCGAGTATGTGACGGGTCCTGAGGTTATTAACGATGAGTCGCGCGCAGCAATGCGTAATGCGCTTAAGCGTATTCAGGATGGTGAGTATGCGAAGATGTTTGTTGCAGAAGGCGCTTCAAACTACGCTTCAATGACTGCGTATCGTCGTAACAACGCTGCACACCCAATTGAAAAAACGGGTGCAGAGTTGCGAGCAATGATGCCTTGGATTGCGTCGAATAAGATCGTCGATCAAGAGAAAAACTAAGCGCTTGCAATCATTGCGGTGCTGGCGTGATAATTTTGGCCACATAGTGGGCTAAATCGCGTTAGAATAAGAACGGCTTATGGGGAAACCTAATAGGCCGTTTTTTTTTGTACTGCTCTTTTTAGCAAAGGGCGGCCGAGTGGCGCAGAATTTACGAGAGCGAAATGACGAAAAAAACTGAAGTTATTGACGATCAAGAAGTGAAGGTTGAGGGTTCCGGTGCAAATTCGTCTGTTGAGCAGCCAGAGGATGCCAAGCGAACTTCGAAGTTGGGGCGTGGCATATACTTGCTGCCTAACTTATTTACAACGGCATCGTTGTTTTCAGGGTTCTATGCAATTGTCGCTGGAATGGATGGTCATTTTGACAATGCCGCTATCGCTATTTTTGTTTCGATGGTTCTCGATGGTCTAGATGGGCGTGTTGCGCGTATGACTAATACGCAAAGTGCGTTTGGTGCAGAATACGATAGCCTTGTCGATATGGTTGCATTTGGTGTTGCACCTGCGTTGGTGGCTTTTTCGCTTAACTTGCAGTCGTTGGGTAATCTGGGTTGGATTGCTACGTTTATTTATGTGGCGGGCGCTGCTTTGCGTTTGGCGCGTTTTAATACGCAAATCGACTCTGTTGATAAGCGCTTTTTCATTGGGCTGCCAAGTCCCTCCGCGGCGGCATTGGTTGCTGGCTTTGTTTGGGTGACGCATAGTTATGAGCAGTCGCAGTTTTTGACTCTGTTCACTATGTTAGTGGTAGCGTTTGCGGGCGTGATGATGGTCAGTAATGTTCTTTATCATTCGTTTAAAGAGTTTGATATGAAGAAACGAGTGCCATTCACGGCGGTTCTGATTATTGTTTTGGTTTTTGCGGTTATTGCATTGGAGCCTGCGTTAGTTTTATTGGCCGGCTTTTTTATCTATGCGCTCTCAGGGCCGTTCAATCAATTTATTTTGAGAAAAAAATAATCGCTTAGGGAATCTTTTTACGATTGAGGGTCTAAGCTTGCGCAAGTGTTGTTTGCTTAGGAGCTCTCTATGTTAATTAAGATCAAAAAAACGTCCGATATTTGTCCGTCAGAAATTACCTCTGAGTCGGTCTATAGTAGTCGGCGTTCATTTATTGCCGGCGCTACAGCCGGTGTCGGTTTGATGGCGGCAGGTATCTCTCCGTTCTCAAGTGCTGCTTTATCGACAACATATCCTAATTTAATAACGACACCATATGGGCGCGGTGAGACGCTGACGCCTTACGATGACGTTACCTCCTACAATAATTTCTATGAGTTCGGTACGGATAAGTCCGACCCTAAAAAGTATGCTCACGAGATGACTGTCGACCCTTGGTCCGTGTCAGTAGAGGGGGAGGCGGACAAGACGGGAGTGTTTCAGCTTGAAGATTTGCTCAAGGGTGTTTCTCTAGAAGAGAGGATTTATCGATTGCGCTGTGTTGAGGCGTGGTCGATGGTGATTCCTTGGGTTGGTTTACCGTTGAACAAAGTGCTGGAAAAATTCAAGCCTAACTCCAAGGCGAAGTATGTTGAATTTGAGACCTTGCAGCGCCCGAGCGAAATGCGTGGTCAGCGCTCCTATCTGACTTCACTAGAGTGGCCATACGTCGAAGGCTTGCGCATTGATGAGGCGATGCATCCTCTGACAATTCTTGCTGTCGGTGTGTATGGAAAGTCGATGCCTAATCAAAATGGGGCTCCGCTGCGATTAGTTGTGCCGTGGAAGTATGGCTTCAAAAGCATTAAATCGATCGTCAAAATCAAATTTACAGAAAAGCGTCCTGTTACGAGTTGGGAGAAGTCTGGTCCGAGTGAGTACGGTTTCTACTCGAACGTTAACCCAGGTGTCGACCATCCTCGTTGGAGTCAAAAACGTGAGCGCCGATTACCCAACTCCTTGTTTAGTCCAAACCGTATCGATACGGCTATGTTTAATGGTTATGCCGATGAGGTGGCGTCCCTCTATCGAGGGATGGACCTACGGAAAAATTTCTAGATGAGTTCTTTATTTCGCAGTAAAGTCGCCTGGCTTTTGTGTTTTTCGCTGGGCTTCGCTCCGCTTGCTTATATTGTCTATCTTGCTGCTCAAGGTGGGTTGGGTGCTGAGCCGGCGAAAGCGTTAGTTGAATTCTTAGGTGAGGTGGCGATTCTTGCTTTGATGTTGGTGCTCGCAATGAGCCCGTTACGAAAGATCAAACAGCTTTCTGGTATCAATCGTTTTCGGCGAATGTTTGGGTTGTTTGTATTTTTCTACGCCTCATTGCATGTTGCCTCCTATGCGTTCCTGTTAGTCGATTGGCAAAACTTTATCGAGGACATATATAGTCGGCTCTACGTAATGGCGGGTTTTGTTGCATTTATCGTATTGTTATCGCTTGCGGTTACTTCCCCTAAAGTTATGGTCAAAAAGCTAGGTAAGCGCTGGAAGTCTTTGCATCGCTTGGTTTATGTTGCAGTGATTGCGGCTGTCATTCATGTCTTTTGGCAGGTGCGTTCTGACTATACTGAGGCGGCTTTTTATGCCGCTTTGGCCTTGCTTCTTCTGTCGTTCCGTTTTTCCTATTTCAAGCGTCGCCTATTTAGTGTTCAGCGCAGTTAACCTTGTTTACATTTGCTAACACAATTAAATGAAGTTTTTGTGTCTTAGCTGTTGACCGGAAGATTGGTCTCTATATAATGCGCACCTCCTCAACGGACAGGGCTTAAAACAAGCACTACTAGAGAGGGGTTTTAAGCTTCTTAATATGATGTAAATCATGAGCTTAGAAAGTGTTGCTTGATCGAGAGATCAAGGCTTGAAAAGAAATTTTCAAGGCGGCTAAAAAAGTCGTTGACAACACGAATTGGCGCTGTAGAATACGCGCCTCGCTTGAGGGAACAGACACTGTTTCTCAGGCACGATCTTTAAAAATTGACCAAGCAATTCGTGTGGGCGCTGACTGAGATGGTTTCACGATTAGAAGCACTTTTAGCTGCAATTATGTAGTTAGATGACGGCTTCGAATTAAGAGATTATCAAGTCAACGACCTGTGAATTCATTTATTTGTAATACAGTAATTGTACGAAACAGTTGTTTTAGACTTGAGCAAAAATTAGTCATTCTTCGGAATGGCGAGTAGATTAAACTGAAGAGTTTGATCATGGCTCAGATTGAACGCTGGCGGCAGGCTTAACACATGCAAGTCGAGCGGTAACAGATCTAGCTTGCTAGATGCTGACGAGCGGCGGACGGGTGAGTAACGCGTAGGAAACTGCCTAGTAGTGGGGGATAGCCCAGAGAAATTTGGAT
>ENA-OSET01000236-OSET01000236.1-sediment-metagenome-genome-assembly--contig:-NODE-236-length-63122-cov-21.169942_pt1 | contig 63122 bp, 44 predicted proteins | sample MGYA00237882_ERZ534229 | MGnify/ENA primary metagenome ERZ534229 (study PRJEB26408, sample SAMN06266212) | sediment metagenome | isolation source: Hudson Canyon methane seep mesocosm | place... | reverse complement strand
AAGATGCTCGATATCTGTCGTATGATAGAGAAAATCGCACCAGCAGACGTTACAACATTACTTTTAGGTGAAACAGGTACAGGTAAAGAAGTTTTAGCGAAAGCGATTCACCACCTAAGCCCTAGAACTGACGAATCCTTTTCAGCTATTAATTGCGGCGCAATTCCAGAAAACCTACTAGAAAGTGAATTATTTGGTTATGAGAAAGGTGCCTTTACAGGCGCAACCCAAATGAAAAAAGGTAAAATTGAACTTGCCAATGGCGGTACACTTTTTTTGGATGAAATTGGTGATATGCCAATGCCGTTACAAGTCAAACTTCTCCGTTTTTTACAAGAACGGGTAATTGAACGAATTGGCAGCGTGAAAGTAATCCCTGTCGATGTTCGTGTAATATGCGCCACTCACCAAAACCTACAGACACACATTGAGCAAGGTTTATTTCGAGAAGACCTTTACTATAGAGTAAGTGAGATAACTTTGAATATTCCACCACTCCGCGAACGAGAAGGTGACTCAATCATCATTGCACAAGCATTACTTAAAAATATTTCTCTTCAAATGAAGCGGCCAAACCTCTCTTTTAGTGAAGATGCTATGCGAGCAATCAAAAGTTACAGTTGGCCAGGTAATGTTCGAGAGGTCATCAATAAGGTTAAACGCGCCATCATTATGGCTGACGATAAAAAAGTTACAGCAACAGACCTTGAATTAAGCGATACAACAACTCTTTCGGAGGAAGCATTGAATTTAAGAAAAATACGCGATGCTGCCGAAAGAATGGCGATAACACAGGCTCTTCTAGCCGCTCAAAACAATATGGCTAAAGCAGCAAGGCTTCTCGGCGTTACACGCCCCACTCTATACAATTTAACAGAGAAACTTGGAATTAATACCAGCGAATTAGAATAAGAGAGATCAGGAGTGCTATAGCCATTTAAGCACTCCTGTTTTTAGTTTATACCAACATTTATAAAAAATGCTTGCTCACCAATCGAACCAAAAAGCTCTGACTGATGAGCACTAAAAGCCAAGGACAACAAATACACTTTAGTATCACATGCATCAGTAAAAGCAGGTAACTAATATTCAGAACACTTACATCATTTTAGCATCAGTTAAATGCTCAGTAATTTCCTTATTATTTGGGGCAAGTTCATTTGCTTTTTCAAGATAAACCAGACCTTCTTTCACCTTGCCATTTTTAACCAACACCCAACCATAACTATCTAAAATAGCTGCACTACCAGGCGATAGTTCCGAAGCTCTTTTCAGTAATTCAAGTGCACGGTGGTCGCCTTTCTCAAAGTAGATCCAACCCAAGTTATTCAACGCAATGACATTATTGGGCGCTATATTTAAAAGCTTCTCATAGCCTTCCACTGCCTTAATTCGTTGCCCTCTTTGCTGATAATTAATTGACTGATGAAGAATAGCTTCAGTGCTTTTAGGGTATTTCGAAACCCAACTAGTTAAATGTTTATTTTTAGCAGAGGTGTCATTCATCAAACTTAGGACTTTGAACAGTTTACTCGCAGAAGCTCCAGACGGGTTACTTACCCATGACTTAGAAAAGAAACCTTTGGCTTTTTCCAAATCTTTATTAGCGAACGCAACATCTCCCTTTAAAAGAATCACAACTGGGTGACCAGGATTCTGATTTTCAACTTGTTTAAGAATTTTAGATGCTTCATTCAGCTTTCCGGCTTTCAACTCAAGGTCCACTAAAAATGAAAGTACTCTTAAGTTATCCGGCTCTGAAACCAGAATGGGCGCAATAAATTTTCTAGCGCTTTTAATGTCATTCTTTTCCATTGCATTAACCGCTTCCATAAAATGGATAGCATTTTCAAATTTATTGACGGCAGTACTTTCAGGGTTTAATTCAATAATTTTTTCTAAATATTTATTTGCTGATTTAATATCCTGACGGATAATTGACGATTGAACCAAGACAAAGTAAGGCACAATTTGAGCATTTCTTTTTGCAAGAGATTCTAATTTTTCATAAGCAACAACTTTATCCTCCTTCAAAAGATATACTGATAATAAACCTTTATAACCAGGTTCACTCTCTGGAAACATATGGACTATTTTATTAAATGTCTTTTCTGCTTCTGCAATTTTCTTCAAAGAAAGTTCAGCTTTTCCTTTTGCAAAAAGAGCTGCGAGGTAATCTGCCCCACCTACTTTCTTTTTATCTGTAGCTCGAGTAAATAATTTTAAGGCCTCTGGCAGGTTATTTCGACTAACCTCAAAATAACCACTAACTAAGTTAACTGAATAACTATCAGGACTTTTACTTAGAATACTTTTAACAAAATCTGCCGCTTTATCTACCCCATTCAATCGTAACTGGTAACTCACAGCTCCTTTTAACACCTGAAGGTCATTAGGAGATATTCTTAAGGCTTCTTGAAGGTGCTCCCACTCTTTCTCGGCATCAGTATTCGGGCCATTTCGATAGAAACCAGCTAAAGCTAAACGTACCCGAACATTATGTGGTTCAATCTCAATCGCTCTTAATAAAGCTTTCTCGCCTTTTGAGAATTGTTTATCAGAAATAGCGGCTAAACCAAACAAAGCGAGTGTTTCTGGAACTTTTGATCGCTCAATACCCGGCTCTAATATTTCTAGAACTTTTTTAGGGTCATTAAGTTTTAAATTTACAGCGGCATAGATATGCTTAGTAATAGGATTAACTACTTCTGGATCAACACTCTCAGAAAGAAATTTTGAGGCAAGCTCATTATCTCCACGCAAATAACTAATAACACCTAATAATTGAGTGGCTTTTTTATAGTTAGGGTATTTTTCTAAAACAGTTTGAAGCAATTCTTTAGCGACATCCATATCACCTGCCTGAAATTTTTCGACAGCTTCTTGATATTTTTCCTGAATTTCACTCGCACCAGGGAATGCTTCAGCTAATATCTTAGTATATATATACGCTTCATTTGAGCGGCCCTGACGAGTTAAGACATATGACAACCGCTCTAAAACTACTGCTTTTTCAGGTTCAATAACATCTGTATTTGGAAGTGATGATAGCAACTCACTCAACGTAGATTCTGCCGCTTCAAGTTCATTCGAAGTAATCTGAATCCCAGCAGTTAAAATTTTAGCTTTAACATTCGCCTTACTCTTGACTTGAACTTTACTTAATAACTCAAGCGCAGCTTTTATGCCTTTATTTCGTACTAATACCGACGCTTTGCCTAACAATGCATCATCGTCCGCATCATTTTCAACGAGCAACCGATCATATAAGTTACTGGCATTATTTAACTCGCCTAATCCTAATTGAATCTTCGCTTCAAGCAGCTTTACTTCACGTGAATCAGGAGAAAGGTAATCTTTCAGTGTTGCTTCAGCAGATAAGTATTTATTTAAGCCAACAAAACTTTCAACCAGTTCAAGATAATACATCTCAGTTTTTTGACCATCCGCGTCCTCTAATAAACTCAAAGCTGTTGAGTAATGACCAAGTTTATTTAACATATTTGAATATTGAACAATAGCAGCCACATCGCCACCTGACTTTTTTACTGCGTTTTTGTATTCAATGGTGGCAGCCTTATATTGCCCTTGTTCTTGATAGACTCTGGCTCTATCAAGGTGCATGGCATTGGTTTGTTCATTTTTCGACTCGCCACAAGCAGACAATACTACGACAACCAAGATACCGAGTAAGCGAAGCCCCATTTTATTTAAACCCATTTAATTCTACCCTGTTGATTTTCAAACAAATTAACTCTTTTCGTGACAAATTAGCCACCCATACAACAATATTCTTATCTTATTAAATGTAACCAAGATAAATAGACAAAGCAATGTCAAGATTTAACAGATTTCTTTATTTTCCTTAATCCATTTTCAATTTTGAATTTTAATCGATTTCGCTGTAATGATATTTGAAACAACTCCCCCTGAAGCGTCCCTAGACTTGCTTTATAACGGTCATCCCCACCCATAAAATCATAGTACTTAAAGCCATTATCTGCATAGTTTTGTATACATAAAGCATGGCCAGACAACCCTGGTTTTAGTTTCGAGTCTAGTTCTGAGCATAACCCACTCAAATAAAAATAGACTGTGCCACGATATAGAAAATTATAAAAATAACCCAGCACATGAGCACCACTTACAACTTTAATAATATCTATTTGCTGTTTCCCCCAAGCTATTTTTATCAACGCTTGATGAAACTTAACGAAACCTGGGTTTGCAAACCCACTCTCACCCAGATTCTCTCCCCAACGCGCAAGATGAAAAGGGGCGATTTCATCTAAATAGGCAAGCGCATCATTCAGGTTTTGAGCAGGTAATAATTGAATACTACCAGTCGCTGCCTCATACAGTTTTAATGATCGTCTAATTTGATATCTTGAATTTCTAGACAATGTTGCTAAGTAGTCAGACTGACTGCAGGCAATTTTTTGGAGATTTACCCCGTAAATAGATGACTGCCAAAGATTATTTCGACGTAATCCTTGTGCACTCTCAAATAAAGCAGCCTCTTCCTTGGTAATCGCCCCAATTACGAGTTCATCCCAATCAGAGAAAGAAGATTGCAAGTAAGACATTGAAGCTGAGATAGCGCCGGCTCTATGCTCATCGCCTACCAACAAACCATTGTATTCTGTCCATATTTGGTCACATAACGAGCTACCTTTTTGATGAAAATGAATCCGGGATGATGGTAAGCAATTCCATTTCACAAATCGACTTCGTGTTAATAACGCAAGCGCAACAACACTATCTCGATTACACACTTTTAGCACATAACAGTCTGGATTAAACGTAGTAACCCATGTCCAAATCCAAGCCCATGAAAGAAAAAAAGAACAATTAGATCTACATTCTAAATCTAACCATTCTTTTTCTAATTCAGCTAAGTTTTCTAAGGACGCAATGCTGACAGAGTAGGTATCGATTACGACAATTTTCCTTAATTACGACCAATAGATAAATAGTCCAAACCATAACTTCTAACAATTTCCGGATCATACAAATTACGCCCATCAATAATAACCGGCGTTAGTAATTTGTTTTTGATCGCTGCGTAATCAATCGCCCTAAATGCTTTCCACTCAGTACAAATAACCAGTGCATCGGAATTATCAAGAGCAGCATCTTTAGAGTCCACTAAAGTCAGGTCATCACGGTCACCATATATTCTATGGCACTCTTCTTTGGCCTCTGGGTCAAATGCTTTAACTATACCGCCCGCAGCCCAAATAGACTCCATCAAGACACGCGAAGGCGCTTCACGCATATCATCAGTATCAGGTTTAAATGCCAAGCCCCATACAGCAATGGTTTTACCTTTAATAGCACCTTCAAAATACGTATTAAGTTTTTCGAAAAGGCACTGTTTCTGACGATTATTTACATTTTCAACAGCTTGCACTAACTCCGCTTCATAACCAACGCTGGCAGCAATCTGAGTTAATGCCTGAACATCTTTCGGGAAACAGGAGCCACCGTAGCCAGCACCAGGGTAAATAAACTGGTAACCAATTCGAGGGTCAGAACCAATGCCAAGTCGTACAGATTCAATATCAGCACCTAACAACTCAGCTAAACGCGACATTTCATTCATAAAACTGATTTTAGTGGCAAGCATGGCATTCGCAGCATATTTTGTAAGCTCAGCCGAACGTACATCCATAAACATTACTTTGTCATGGTTACGGTTGAACGGCGCATAAAGCTCACGCATCGGCCCTTTGCTTTCTTCTTGAGAGATGCCTACTACAATACGATCTGGTTTCATAAAATCACCGACTGCAGCACCTTCTTTCAAAAACTCAGGATTTGAAACCACGTCAAAGCTTAAATCCAAACCTCGACCATCCAAAACTTCCTGCATTTTCGCAGTGACTTTATCTGCAGTACCAACAGGCACGGTTGATTTATCAATTACGATTTTTTCATCAGTCATGTAACTCGCAATGGTTTCTGCTACTTTTAAAACATATTGCAAGTCAGCTGAGCCATCTTCATCTGGAGGGGTTCCTACCGCAATAAACTGAATCTGCGCATATTGAATGGCCTCTTCAGCATTAGTCGTAAAGCGCAAATTACCGGCTTTAAAGTTACTTGAAACAATCGATTCAAGACCCGGCTCATAAATTGGAATTTCGCCCTGATTTAGCTTGGCTACTTTTGTATCATCCACATCAACACAGATTACATCATGGCCAACATCCGCTAAGCATGCGCCGGTCACCAAACCTACGTAACCTGTACCAAAAATTGAAACTTTCATATTACTCCTTTGTTTCTATCTTAAATGAGTATTGCAAACGGCAAGCTCATTACTTTAATTTAAACTATTCTCATCCTAACAAATAGGATATTACAACTATTTATGAAAAACCTATGGTAAATACTTAACAACTGGAGGGCCTATCAATTGACTCAACCATACAGGTAGTCGCTGCCATACACTTATTAACAATTTATACTTTGGGTTATTCGGATTTAACTCTGGTAATGACTCGCCATCAGGTATCCAATAATACCAGTATAGCTGCTGCGGCTTTGCACCCCATTGTTTTTTAAAACGATAAGTACTGGCATCTTTCGAGGAACGTCCAAAATCGAAAAACTGACACCCTTTTTGAATTGCTTTTTTCAAAACTTCCCAATACATAAACATATTTGTATTCATTCCATTAGAAGATTGAAGCGTAGATGCCCATGGAATTTCCATCATGTCTTGGTGTGTCATCAAGAAACAACAAGCAACGGGTTTACTTTTAAAATATACAACACAAATATCAAATTGCTTATGTAACCGTGATTTCATCAACGCTGAAAAGAAACGCTTTGAATAAACAGGCGTCCCTAAATCACGCATATTAGTAGAGAATACGGTATAAAAATCATTTATAAGCTCCGCTTTCCCAAACTTCGTTTCCAGTTCATAACGCTGTGCTTTTTTAATTTGTGCACGTACTTTAGTACCAATATCTGACCAGAGCTGCTCACTTGAATCTGGCAAAGTCCTCACCATCGAAACTTTATTTTCTTTGCATGGAGCATTACCCTGTAGTTTCTTCTTCTCATGCATGGCACGCAATTCTATATGCTGTATATTTTCTTGCTTAGCATAATCGATTAATGATCCATAAAGTTCATTCTCAACTGCCTCATTGTCAGTTAAAGCTGCGCCATAAGTGAAAAAAGGTAAAGATACGATGAAGTGTCCAAACAAGCGGCTATTCATTTCAATGGCAGGTAAGACACCACAAATTTTATTATTTGCATCAAAAGCAGCAAGATAAATTGTCTTATGCCCAAATGAGTCTTGAACAATACGCTTGAACTCCCAGAAATGATAAATTGAGGCATTGTATTTATGAGCCACATAATAATCCCATTTCACAGAATGAGCATCATCATCCAAGCGTTTCACTGTAACTTTTTTTGTCTCTTCACCAGAGTAGTTAATATCAAATAGTTTGGGCGTTAATTTTAAAACTAACGGCTCTGAAGGAGTAGAGTTAATCTTTTCTTTAGTCGACAGTAACTGAGCCTTAACATCTTCTTTCGCAGCTCTTATCTTTACAGAAACTTCCTTCATTTGAACCAACAAATCTTCAATCGATTGACCGGTACGCTTCGCTTCACCAATCTGACGAGATAAAGCCCCTTTTCTATCTAATAAGACATCCAACACTATTATCAAATACTCCGTTTTTAATAAATGCTACAACTTACACGTAATAATGGTCACATAGGTAGCGGTATATTTTCTCAGCAGAATCTTTAACCGATAAAACACCTGCATCGATGACTATTTCAGGATCCGAGGGGGTCTCATATGTAGAGTCAATACCAGTAAAATTTCTTATCTCGCCGGACCGAGCTTTTTTATACAGGCCTTTTGGATCACGTTGCTCACAAACATCCAAAGACGTACTTATATGTACCTCAATAAACTCACCAACGGGGAATAAGGTTCTCACCATTTGACGATCAGAACGAAAAGGAGAAATAAAAGCGGACAAAACAATTAAACCCGCATCAACAAACAGCTTACCGACTTCACCAATTCTACGGATATTTTCAATCCGATCGGTATCTGAAAAACCTAAATCTCTATTCAAACCATGGCGAACATTGTCACCATCAAGTAAGTAAGTATGCTTGTCATTTTCATGCAAAAGGCAGTCGAGTGCATTTGCCACTGTAGATTTACCCGCACCGCTCAAACCTGTAAACCAAATCATGCAAGGTTTTTGTGATTTTTGATTTGCTCTTTTATCTCTCTGTACCAAGTGATCGTGCCACCGAACGTTCTGACTTGTGTCAACCATATTCATCTCCAATTAAATATTATAACTAAATCAAATCAGCTATATTAATAGCTGTATCGATGCTAACATTTTCCAAACTTTCACTCACTGTACAAAATGGAAAATCATCAATCAAACGCTCTAATCGTGGTAAACACCGCTTGATATTAGTATAATGCCGGAAATTTGAAAACCACCCAGCACCGTCAATTCTAGGTTGATCCTTATCTATTTCCCAAGGGTGCAAATAAAATACCTGAGGTCTGGATTGGTTTAAACTCGCCTGATTAAATAAATATTTTGAAACAATGTAAGGGTACTGTCTAAAATACCCACCACCAGCAGCTGGGATTGAAAGCCCTAAAACCTTGGCTGTTGTCAAAGGATATTCAGTTAAACAAGCACCACTACTGGTCTTAATCCGGTAAGGTTTTTGAGGGCTATTGGGCATACCATAATTATCATGCCTTATAGGAAATATACTTGAATCCCAAGTAAACCCTAGCTCAGCCAGAATATCTAAAGCCCACAGGGATTTCGCTGTAATTGAATAACTTGCTGCACGATAACCATCCACAGACTGCTGCGCCAAGTCTTCTAAGATCACTTTACTTTTATAGGATTCTTCTTTAAAAACCTCATGCGTTTGTGTGTAAATTAACTGATGGCTATAACCATGCGATGCAACTTCATGACCTTGTTCAACAATAGATTTAACAATATGAGGATAACGCTCCGCCACCCAGCCTAAAACAAAAAACGTAGCATGAATGTTTTTACGATTAAATAACTCAAGCAATATATCTGTATTACGCTTTACCCTTGAGGGGTAATCTGACCATTTCTCTGTATCAACCACCTTAGAAAAGGCTGCAACATGATAATAGTCTTCAACATCTACCGTCATGGCATGCTTGATTATTGGCTTATCCAACACACTCCTCCTTGGAGTATTAATTCGGCATATATCTCTGAAATTCTAACAACACACATTAAAATCATATGCCTCTATAATTTAGATGGTATTCTATACAAATCTAGCCGTAAGAAAAATTTAAACTCTTGTAAATTACGAAAATAAAGGCACATGATACAAAATGAAACAACTTGCTAAAAAATTGATCGATTTATTTGCTCTACTATGCATTTTCCCATTAGTTATTTTGAACAAACTATCTAACTTCATTTTTTCTAGCGACAGTTTTTTTACCTCTTGTTCACAAATATTAAGCTTAATACCCGGAAAATCAGGTAACTTCCTTCGCAAAAACTTTTACCGCACAGCAATAACGCAGTGTAGCCAAAATTGCCTTATCAGTTTTGGCACGCTATTTTCACAAAGTGATACCGAAGTTCAAGACGGCGTATATATTGGCCCTCAATGTAATATTGGCAAATGTCGTATCGAAAAAAATTGTTTGTTAGGCAGCGGTGTGCATATTCTTAGCGGTAAAGGACAACACAGTTTCGATGACCTAGACACCCCTATCCAAGAACAAGGAGGTGAATTTAAAAAAATAAGCATAGGTGAAGATACGTGGATCGGTAACGGCACAATCATTATGGCCAATATTGGTAAAAAATGTATTATTGGAGCAGGTTCCGTCGTGATAAAAGACATACCGGATTATGCTATAGTGGGAGGCAATCCTGCAAAAGTCATAAAAAGCAGACTAAAAAGTTAAGCCTCAAAGCTAAACCCAAAACAATTTAAAAAGGTATAGCCTTAAATATAAGCGATCTATGCTTTACAGCTGTAGCGACTAATAGCTCACGTACTTTTTGCTCACTATTACTAGTATAAGCTGACGAAACAGCGACTAGAGCACCAGCACCTTGCCCTCCTAACAACACATCAAGCGTCTGATAGAGCTTTGCTTTAATTCGACTACGCTCAACTTTATCTGGTAATTGGTACCAATAAAGCACCATACGCTGCTCACCCAAAGTAGAGACTATTTTCAATAACTGCGCCTCAGCTTTTGCTTTATCAAAGTCAACAATTTGAACACTAGAACTCAGCATCGACCATGATTCTTTATCATATAAAGCATTAATAGAGGACACTAGCTCAGCACCTTCTCTATTTTCAGCATACCAAGCCAATATTAGATCAAGACCACCTTGAGAGACTTCTTGATTACCTAATACACCTTGATATAAGTCTGTTTCCTCACGAAAGATAGGAGACCACTGATTCCCAGAAGATGTTCGTTCCTGCGAGAACACCTGAATAACCTCTCTATCAATTAAGCTAGATATTTTCTCGCCATCCAATGAAACGCTTTGCTGCCAAAAAATTGAAATACTTAGCAAAACAAACAAAATCAAGCTGGCAACTTTAGGTATCTCATGCTCTATACCCGCCGATGAAACTGAATCACCAGAAACAGTTTCAGAGTTCTTTTCTCTAAACGTTTCACCTAATAAAACTAGTAAAAACAAGACAATACAAAAGAACACCCAACCGTAAATAATATGATCGGCACCTGATGCATACTTCATATCTGAAAAATAACCAATCACAACAATACCAAATACACGCACAGCATTAGCAACAATAGGTACCGTGAGTGCCAACAACATAAAAATAGCTTTACGGGAGAATGATCTGTAAGTTACATGACTATAAACCGCACCAAAAACAATAGACCCTATAAAAAAACGAATACCAGAACAAGCCTCCGCAACCACGAATTTACCTTGAGGAATCTCAATATATAAACCTGTGGTAAAACTAGGGATAGTCGTCCATCCAAGTATAGCGACAGCCATATCAGCGGTTACTCGCTGCAAATAAGGCACAAGCTCTTCACCGATAGGGATTGAAAATAAGATAAAACAAAGAGGGAACCAAATCACCTTGGCGATAACATTACCAACACAAAACCAAACTGATAATGGTAAAACAATAAATGCCGAAATATGGCTAAAAACTTGAATCCCTCCCACATCACCCACAAGCCCAAACACCAAGAAAGGTATCAACAAACTCAGCACCCAATAATTAGGACTAACCTCTAAGTTTTTAAGCTTCGAACGATCCTTCCATATAAAATACAACGCACCCGGTATAATAAAAAAACCGTGGGAAAAAATTTCAGATATATACCAAATCCTAGCAGCAGACACCAAAGCATCTTGAAACAAGATAAGCCACGCCACAATAGCTAAGCCTAGAAACATAAACTTCTGCGATATTTCAGTATGGGAATATTTTGATTTCAAAGTATGCATACACAAATAATTCAAAAATACTAAAAAAAGAGACTCCTAAGAGCCTCTCAAACAAACACATCAAATTAAGACTCTGGATGTTTAACTAAATAAGACCCAATCGCTAAGTAATCCAAACGGCCATCTAAGAAGGCACGTACAGCATCTTCTGGTGAACAAACAATAGGCTCTTCATGCATATTAAAGCTAGTATTAATTAAGCATGGTACCCCACTTAATTTTTCATACTCTTTAATGATATCATAATAACCTTGGTTCTCTTCACGCCTTACTAATTGAGGCCTTGCAGTACCATCAACATGTACTGCTGCAGGGCACTCCTCCTTCATCTCATCGGTACAGTCGAATGTAATCGTCATAAATTCCGCTGCATGCTCTGCACCAGCTATATTTAGATAAAAACGCTCCCGAGCCTCATACAGAGTCACTGGTGCAAACGGCATAAATTCAGTCCGCCCAAGACGTTTATTTAACCACTGATTAACTTCAGGTTCACGAGCGTGATATAAAATGGAACGATTACCCAATGAACGCGGACCGTACTCCATACGCCCGTTAAATCTGGCAACCACCTTGCCAGCATGAATCACTTTTGCCACTTCCTCAGCGTAGTTTTCTGGCTGCTCAAAGGATAAGCCGGCTTTATCCAGCTCCTTCGCAATTTCTTCATCTGAAAAGTCAGGCCCAAAGTAAGCATTCGAAATAGTTTCTTTTGTGCCACCCGGCCAAGAGTGGTAAAGCGCAGAACCTGAACCACACCCGCCATCTCCCATATTGGGGTAAACATAAATTTGATTCACACCCTCAACTTCGAAAATCCGCTGATTTAACTTCACATTTGCAGTAACACCACCAGATAATACAATAGTATCAATACCCGTCTTATCCACCCAGTACTTCACAAAATTTGCCGCAACGACTTCGAGTACTCGCTGATATGCAGCGGCAACATCAATTTTAGGAAACTTTGATGCAAGATAACGCGAGAAATAAACACTATTCGCGCCCGCAATTTTAAAGTCACCATCTTTTTGTTCAATTCGACTAAGCAATACATCGCTCAGAATATCAGGGTCACCATAAGAAGCCAAACCGACAATTTTGCCTTCATGACGACTTGGCTGAAAGCCTAAACTAGAAGTCACATGTTCATATAAACTTCCCAATGAGTTCGGGAATTTCACACCATGTAAACGTTTTATTTTCCCATTGACACCTTCACTGACCGAACCAGCCAAACCAGACCCATAACCATCCAAAGTAATACAAAGCGCTCTCTCAAATCCACTAGTCAGAAAAGCATTTGCGGCATGCGACAAATGATGGTCCATACGTTTCACCTGACCTTTATAGCCTACTTTTTTTAGACCTTTCTCTAAATCTTTTTCCCATCTTTTGAATGATAGCTCGGCTTCAGCAGCCCATTGCTTTGAGCCTTTAGTAGAAGCCATGTTTGACAATACAGAATCTGCACCTGACATCCTATAAAAGGTATTGTGCAAAATACCTTTTTCCATCATCTCATTAGGATTGTCTAAGCCATGAATACTCTCTGCTCGCTCCGGGACCTTTTTTAAAGCATTTTTGATCAATGGCTTCAAATCTGCAGAATCAAAGGAAGATAAGAATTCTTTTTCATCCTGCAAATTCTGATCAATTAATTTCTTTTCATTCTCACTTGTCAAAAACGGGTAACTTACCAAGTCAATATCATCAAAGGTTAAACCTGTATATTCAAGAGCTTGCTTGATAGCTAACTCAGGGAAACCGTCTTGCTGTTTTTTCCTGGTAAAACGCTCTTCACCTGCTGCATAAAGTATTTTTCCATCTTCAACGATAGAAACAGTCGCATCCTTATCGAGCGGTGATATACCTAGAACCTTCATTTAAGCCCCCTTAATTGACTTCTTAACTTGGTTGGCGTAGTCGCCTCACCATCTAATTGATTAAAGAAAAAATCGAAATAAGTACGAAATGTACCTAAAAACTGTTCCAATTGCTGTTCATTTTGTACGTATGATGTATGACCTGGCACTACAGTTGGACTATGAAAACTCCACGTGAAAGTTCGAACGCCTCGGCTATATAAAAAAAGCGTCAGTTTAATATGATCTTCAGAGGTGAATCCTTCCGGCGAAAGCATTAAGCGATCAACTAGTGATAATCGAGAAAAGATACCAGGCAACTTAAACTGTTTAAACTTCATACCAAAATTATAGATAGGCTTGGCAAAAGCGCCAGCCCAACCAACAAAGGCTCCAGAGATCGGAATTTCTAGAAGAGAGTTATTTTCTCCAAACCAAAAAGGTTCAGCATGACAGCCACTAAAATCTGGCCCTTTCTGATCAGAATAATCAACCGGAGGACACAAAGACAAATCTGTTTGATAACCTAAGTCACTAAGGATTTTTGCCGTATTGGGCCCTACACCATAACGGCCAGCTTTATAGGAAGTTGGCCGACAACCAAAAACCAACTCAATTTGGTCCGTTAATACTTGTAATTTTTCTCTTTCTAAATCAGCATCCAAATTACCAGGAAAGGTATTTTCTGGAAGCATTTCTTCATCCAAAGGAGGGCTAACCCACGGATGTAAATGAGCCCCTATTTCACAACGACCATCATTGAATATCTTTTTCAACGCACGACTGCCATGATCCTGAGAAACAACTGGGTAATCAACTACATAACAAGGTGTAATATTATACTCATCAAAAATATCCTGAGCACGGTATATGTAATCCATCGCAGTGACACCGGTTTTATTCCTATCAGCCGGTGCATTCCAGTCAAACTCTTCTTCAGTATCAATAACAACCACTAGCTGCGGCCGCTGATCACTCGATATATTAATTGGTGCATTAAAACCTAACACGCTTTGTCACCCCACTTCCTTTTGACCCGCTGAATTTTAGACTAAATACACTATTAATCACGCTTATCTATTTGAAAACATGAAAGACAACATACATTTAGAAAATTCAACTATTTACATAAATCGGCGAGAGACTATACTAGAGAGGACATAAAAAATCTGCCATTTATTGCAGATTTCAATCAATCTTTTACCTTATTTAATGATTTGGCTACCAATCTTTTCAGATTGGAAGCCAAACGGACTTTCTAGCAGATTAAACTTCATGACCCACAGTATTCTTGTCGTCACCCTTATTTCGATTTTCGTCCCTATTTATGTCTATATTGGTTATCCAGTTCTATTATTTATATTGACTAAGTTTTTTAAGCATAAGACCGTAGGGCAGGCTGACATCACCCCCAAAGTAGCCATGTTTGTATCTTGCTATAACGAAGAAGCAGTTATTGAAAGAAAAATCCTCGACTGCTTGGCTTTAGACTATCCAAAAGAAAACATAGAATTTATTTTCATCTCAGATGGATCTGAAGACAGAACTGACGAAATTATCAGACAATACCAAGACAGGGGCATCAAGTTAGTTCGCCAGGAAGGCAGACTTGGAAAGACGAGCGGCTTAAATCTTGGAATGAAAGAAACTAATGCCGAGATTATTGTATTTTCAGACGCCAATGCCATGTACGACCCACAAGCCGTCAAAAATTTGGTTAGAAACTTTAATGATGAATCAGTAGGTTATGTTGTCGGAGCTGCCCTTTACACTGACGGAAATGATAATGCTGCAGCCAGCAGTGAAAACGCATACTGGGTATATGAAATGGCTATAAAGAAGATGGAAACCAAACTCCACTCGGTAGTGGGGGGGGATGGTGCCATCTATGCAATTAGGCGCCAGCTTTACATCACGCTTGAGCGGGAAGATATAAATGACTTCGTAAACCCACTTCAAATAATAGACCAAGGCTACCGAGGTATTTTCGAACCAGAAGCAAAATGTTTTGAAGAAACTGCCGGAGACTTTGAAAAAGAAGGGAATCGTAAAGAACGCATCGTCAATAGAAGTTTTAGAGGATTAATGAAAGTAAAATCTGTCATGAACCCTTTCAAAACAGGTATTTTCAGCCTGGAAGTCATTTCTCACAAATTACTTCGCTGGCTAATTCCTGCCTTCTTTATGCTTGCAGCACTTGGCAGCATCATTCTTTCATTACTTAACATCTATGCGTTTCACTATATATCTATATTGGGCATTGCTTTTTTGTGGCTAGCGCTCTATGGACAATTACGGACCCAAAAACAAGACGAAAACATCCACCCGATTTTTTATTATCCTTATTATCTGATGCTCGTTAATATCCGCTCCTTATTCGGCGTAATTGCAGCCTTACGTGGCAATATACAAATTACCTGGAGCACACCACGAATCAAACAAGGAAAAACTCAAGAGAGCCAAAAATCTAAAGTTATCAGACGATCATTTCTGCTAATAAGCACCATTATATTCATGAACGCTATTAGTCAGCTATAGAAGCCCGACTTAAACTAGGTCAAAACGGAATCGTCATGCAAAAAATTAACATCCTACAATTCATCTGCCCAACTGGCTTCTATGGAGCTGAACGCTGGGTGTTAGCTATAGCTAATAACCTGGACCCTAAACTTGCACGTTGCGACCTAGCAGTAACAGAAGAGTCTGAAAAACAAAATCTAGAAATTGTTGATCAATATCCAGATATTGAAGGCAGGGCCTTCAAGATTCCTATGCGGAGCCGCTTTGACTTAGCAGGTATTCAGAAGCTTTGCGACCTAATTCGCGAACGAAGTATTGATATTATTCATACACATGGATACAAATCAGATATTCTCGGGCTTATCGCAGCAAAACGCTGTGGCATTAAATGTGTGAGCACCCCTCATGGTTTTGGTGAGCCAAGCTCATGGAAGCTCAAACAATTTATTCGCATTGGTCAGTATTGTTTACGTTATTGCGATAAAGTAGCGCCACTTTCGCAACAACTTTATGATGAGTGCGTGAAAATTGGAGTCCCACCAAAGAAGCTACAATATATACAAAATGGTGTAGATCTTAAAGAAGTCGAAGAATTCCGACTAACAAAATCTAACATCAATAAAGAAGTTGATGACAAACGCATTATCGGTTTTATAGGGCAGATGATTCCCAGAAAAAAAATTGACCATATTATAGAGGTATTCGACCGTCTGTGCAGCAAACACCCAAACCTTCGACTTCAGCTCCTCGGAGATGGAGAATCCCGGGCAAACCTTGAACAACAAGCAAGCAAACTCGCTAGCGAAAATAAGATTGAGTTTTTAGGTTTTAGAAATGATCGCCTTGAAAAACTCAAAAATTTTGATCTATTTGTTATGTCATCTTCAGATGAAGGTATCCCCAGATGCTTAATGGAAGCAATGGCAATGGAAACCCCCGTTTCAGCCTATAATATTCCAGGCATTGATCAGTTACTAACACACAATGAAACAGCTTTACTGGCCTCTTATGCCGACAAAGACGCCTTACTAGAACACTGGGAGCAGATGCTATTTGACCAAATCAAAGCCAAAAAACTAGCACAACAAGGCCGAAAATTTGTTCTTGAGCACTTTTCTGCTGAAAGAATGTCCCGCGAGTACATGGATATATTCAATCAACTTCTTAACAAATAAAAGTAGCCATTAACTATGTGCGGAATTGCAGGATTTGTACAATACCAAGACCACGTTAATACATCTCATCTAGGTGATCTAACGACCCTCAAAAAAATGGGTGATAGTATTTTTCACAGAGGGCCAGATGCACACGGAGAGTACCTAGAAGACCAGATTGGTTTATGCCACCGAAGACTAAGTATTATTGACCTAACTGAGTCAGGCACCCAACCCATGCTGTCTAGCGATGGTCGATATGTACTAGTATTCAACGGAGAAATTTATAACTTTCAAGAGCTTCGAAAGCTAGCTGAAGAACAAGGTTATAATTTTAAAACCCAAACTGACTCCGAGGTTATTCTCGCACTATACGCTCTTGAGGGTGAAAGCTGCATAAGCAAATTAAACGGCATGTTTGCCTTTGCAATCTGGGATAAAACCAAGCAACAGTTATTTCTTGCACGTGACCGTATTGGCAAGAAACCATTGTACTATTATGACAATGGCAATGAGTTCATCTTTGGTTCCGAAATTAAAGCTATCCTCGCTCATCCAGCCGCAAAAAAATCAGTGAACCCAGAAGCGGTGTACGATTTTTTTGCCTACCAATATATCCCAGAGCCAAAGACTATTTTCCATAATATTTATAAACTCAAACCGGGGCACTGCCTTAGCATTTCCAAAGAAAAAAGAAATACCTACCCGTACTGGGACTTATCATTCGCTAACCAGAGCATGAAATCAGAAGCAGAAATTTCACAAGAGTTGCTGCACATACTAGATGAAAGTACCCGACAAAGAATGATTAGTGACGTCCCCTTGGGAGCCTTTCTAAGCGGAGGAGTCGACTCAAGCGGCATTGTCGCTCTAATGTCAAAAAATAGTGAAACACCTGTCACGACCTGCTCCATTGGTTTCGACTCTAAGAAATTTGATGAAACCAAATATGCCAAACAAATTGCGGATCAATACAAAACCAACCATCATGAGTTAGAAGTCACCAAAAACGTTGAAGACAATCTACTTCATATCACATCTTTTTTTGATGAGCCTTTCGCTGACCCGTCGATGGTTCCCACTTACTTCGTCTCTCAACTAGCAAAACAAAAAGTAACTGTTGCGCTAGCAGGAGATGGTGGAGACGAGAGCTTTGCTGGCTATCAAAAATATGCGATAGATCAAATCGAAAATGATTTACGCAACAAAGTCCCTTCTCTTTTGAGGCGCAGCCTATTACCCAAGTTAGCTTCGTTGCTATCGGGAAGAAGCAGCACACTACTTAGAAAAGGCCACACACTTCTAAACACGCTCAGCCTGCCTCCTGACCAGGGATTTTATTTAACCAATTGTTTCTGCAGTGACCTGATATGGAACCAGTTAGCGCGCCCTGACTTTAAGCGCAGCTTGGGTGACTACCACCCATCGACCCTTACAAAAGATTACTATCGTAAATGTGACGGTGAAGATCATTTATCTAAAATTCTATACACTGATGTCAAAACGTATTTACCAGGCGACATATTGGTTAAAGTAGACCGTATGAGTATGGCAAACTCTTTAGAAGTCAGGGCCCCAATACTAGACTATCGTGTTATGGAGTATGCGGCCTCGATTCCATCACACATGAAGCTGAAACAAAGTGAGAAAAAGTACATTCTGAAGGAGGCATTCAAGCCCCTGTTGACTGATGAGATTTTATATCGCAAAAAAATGGGCTTTTCAGTCCCCTTAGCGGATTGGCTAAGAAAAGATCTAAAGCCCTTAGCGGAAGATAGACTATTCTCTAAAGACAGCGGTCTTTCACATTTTTTTGATATTCAAGCCCTTAAGGAATTGTGGCAAAAACATCAAAATGGCTCTCACAATTTTAGTAGTGAACTATGGAGTTTCTTAATGTTCGAGCTATGGTGGCAAAAGTATATGTAGGAACTGCATAACAGGGCTTTCCGTTTCCTGACTACCCACAAGCCTCAGCCATCCTAAGGAGACGATAAGGCATCGGCGGTGTTCTCAGCGCAATATACATAAATCGGGAAAGTAACTCATCAAGATCAAAGCGGCGATTAAAACGACAGCAAAAACCCGCAAGATAACGAGGCAGGTGTTGTATGAAACACTTATCTTGATAATAAACTTCTGCACCCCTTCAACGACTGACCGCCACTCTTCGATCACACAACCATCCCTAAGTAGCGCGGGATGGCTCCGTAACCCCATCTACAATAGGTCGAGAAAAAGCTCTGTATTTCTGTATTAAAGTGGGTAGCTACTTATGCTATAGTAATGCATCCCATCTTCCAAATAAACGTAGCTTCATCAAACTTATCTGGTATTTAACTAAATGTCTTTCACTGTTATCATTTTCATTGTTGTCTATGTAACCGGAATCACTATGGCACTGGTTAAGGGTGCTCACTGGGGATTCTACATTTATCAACTTGTTTATTTCCTAAATCCCGAACATAGATGGTGGTCAAGTTCTTTGCCAGGCTTGCCCTACCCCTTGATCACAAGCATAACACTGCTGCTCACCTACTTAATTGCAAGAAAAAAATACACGTATAACAATCTATCCCAACTACCCTACCTCAAATGGGCAGTATTGCTGATCCTATCTTATTGCCTTGCCTATTATTTCGCTGTACAACCCGATAAACACCATAAATTCACCATCTATTATTTTCAAATGTTGGTGATAGTTGCTATTGCGTACAAGGTTCTCGATACACAGCAAAAGTTAGAATGGGCATTATTAGCCTATTTAGTCGGTGCGGCGTACATTGGTTACGAAGCATACGTTGTTGGCAGGGACGAATTTGGAAGAGTTGAAGGAATCGGCATGGTCGACGCGCCTGAATCGAATGGAACCGCTGCAGCTATTGCACCCGCCATAAGCATCCTGATTTTTTACTTCTGGAAAGGCGGTATAAAACTAAAACTAGCGACCCTGATAATGGGTGCTTTTATTGTAAATGGTCTCGTCTTAATCAATAGTAGAGGCGCTTTTCTTGGAGCTGCTATTTCCGGAATATATTTCATATTCGAGATGTTTAAAGGAAAAGTACAAGTAAAATCTCAAAAGCTAATAGCAGCCACCTTCATTATTCTTGGCCTTGCAGCCATGACGGTGGTCGTCGATGAGAGTTTCATGAACAGGATGAATACACTCTCTGAGGTCGAAGATGAATCCAAAAGTGGCTCACACCGATACCGATTATGGCTAATTGCACTGGAAATGTCCCCTGAGTATCCATTTGGCACAGGCGCTTTTGGCTACCAACATTTAAGCCCGCAATATGTGCCTGAAGCGCTTTTTTTCAACAACCAAAAAAAGAAAGCTGTGCATTCTATATGGATGCAGTGCTTGTCAGAAGTAGGCTGGATCGGCTTTCTGTCATTTATCATCATTGTGCTCTACTGCTTACGTTTCTTGTCAAAAATTAAGGCTAAGTGTGTAACAGAAAACAATACGTATAATTACTATCTGGCCCAGGCATTGCTCAGCGCTTTTTTGGGAATGTTAGTAGCCTCCAGTTTTATTGATCAGTTCAGAGTTCAAATTGTTTATTGGATGATTCTATTCGTTACTTGTTATTACAATATTATTATCAATAATCATGCGCCTGGAAGCAGTGAATTAACTGAAGACAAAGGTAAACAGGCAGCTACACCAAAGAGACCAACTTGAATTACCAAAAATAAAGCCCTTACCATATAAACGGAGCATACAAATATCATAATAAAACAAAATTTTTCTCCGACCTGAATTCAGGTGCCTGCCACCCAAGACTGCATCGGGAGTTTTTTTTAATGAAACTCACTGATGATCAGACGCGCCCCTGATAATGAGTCCCATCGAAGTCACATGAAGAAATTGCGCTGACCGAAGGCTTTAACTGCCCGATGCAACAGACTTTCAGTATGCCATGAAAGCGAACCCAAGAAAGGTTAGCTGCCCTTCCTGCCAACATTAAACGCTTACTACCAGTAGAACAACCTTGGCAAAACGCATATTCCACTCACTGCATGGCTAGAAGTTACTTGACATATAACAACTGCAAAAAACGGGCTGACTGCAAAGACGGTACAACGCACATTAAGCAAGAGTTGCGTACCTCATAGACATGGAGACAAGCTAACGTGAGAAATTATCTGCCACAGTGGAGATCAATGAGACTATAGTCGGCGGTGTAAAACATGGCGCAAAACAAGGCATGGAACAAGGCATGGAACAAGTAAAGCAAGAATGGTGATTGCTGTTGAGCCCAAAGCACCAAAAGGGTTTGGTAGAGTTGTGATGCGGCACGTACCAGATAGCGCTAGCAACTTCGTTCGTGAAAATGTGGACGAAGACTCCGTAGTACAAGCCGATGAATGGAATGAATATAATCTAGTACAGACAAACAGCTATCTACACCAACCAATTAATCTGCCGTCAAAAATTATCCTGCTCATGCATCCACACCAGCTGCGCACCGTGTGGCAAACCTTCTCATAAGGTGGATTTTTGAAGCGCACCGGACTCAGCTAGCACATTGCATTTGCAAGCTTACTTGGAAGAATTTACTTTTCACTCTAATCATCGCACACCGCTAAGTCAGGGGTTAGTTTTTCGGAGACCTCTATAGCTGGCTGTTGTTGCAGAACCGATAATCAGATTTAAAATTACTCATGACTACATAATTAAACCAAGGTAAACCACCGCCTTTGCCGGCGGGGCACGACTAAGTTAAGCCGTTCAGTCGCGCAAGTGTAAGAATAGCCCCCATGAACCGGCAAGCTCTTGATAGTAGGCCAAAATAAGAGAGTGACATATTTATAACCCCTTCTAGGCGCTTTCATCATACCACCTGCTATGCAGGTGGTTGCGAATTGATAGCAACACAATATATAGTAGCTAGAGGAGTTAGGTACTCACCATCCAATATAAAAAAGGTATTAATATGGCATCGCTTGTCGGTCAGCCCGCTAAAACACCAAAACTGGTTATTCTTATTTCACTTACTGTAGCGGCTTTTGTGTCACGATTTTATGGAATCTGGCTATGGGACCTTGTGGGCGATGAAAATTTTACTGCCGTTTTCGCGCATGAAAGGTATAAATCATTTATAAATCCTGCCTATTACTCCCTTGTTATGGCCTTTTACAATATATTTGGCGATGATTATTGGATATCGCGGCTACCCGCACTAATTATGTCTATCATAAGCATACCCACCCTTTATTTTTTCTGGTCTAGGATCATTGGTAGAAATGCCGCACTGTTTGCGGCATGTATTTTAATTTTTAGCGCTTGGCATTTATGGTACTCACAATTTGCCAGACACTATATGGGAGTCTTTCTTTTCGCCTCTCTTGCTTATTACTTCTTTATTGCAGCGCTAACACGCGACAGAACTTCGGACCTTGTATGGGCACTGGTTTTCAGCTTGATAAGCATGCTCTTTCATGCCACCGCCGCATGGGTCCCAGCTTCAAGTGCTATAGCATATATTGCGGTATTTCTTTTACATCGTGATAGCACAAAATTTTCTCAACGAATTGTGAAGTTATACCTAGGAATTTGTATTTTGGCAGCTCTTGCTGTTACGCCCGTGCTAATAAATATTCTTAATATTTGGACCATCCAAGGTGATACATGGGGCTACGGAGCCATTTTAATCGTGCCACAACTTGTTAAGTACATTCAGATCCCTCTCGTAATATCTGGTTTTTTTGGATGGTTATTGCTCATAAAACAAAAATCTGTACTGGCTACATTTCTTACCTTCACAATAGGCACGCCGATTCTGTTTTTAGTTATTGCAACCCCCTTTATGGCAATCAGTCCAGCATATGCCTACTATATCTTGCCATTGATTATTATTCTCTCAGGCGTGGCCTGTGAAGAAGTAAGAAAAAACACCTCTAGCTCATCAGTACCACTCTCTTTTCTTGCTTTTGTTTTAATTTTGTTTTCTTTATTGCCTAGCTTCGCTTCTCATTATCTTGAAAAAACAAGCTTGAACTTTAATTCAGCGGTTCAATTTCTTGAAGAAAATTACCTGCAAGGAGATAATATGCTAGTGTTCCCGCCTGGCTTCCATAATAAAACTAGCAAACAATATGAAACACTTCCGTATATTGGTTTCGACAGGGATTCTAGTAAAAACTGGAAAGCGGCACTTGACCCCATATTAAAGTCCGGCAATAGAACCTGGATAGTCACTTCCAGCAAAAGGCAACCGCTCGCCCCAAGACTCGAAAACTGGTTATTGTGCAACGCCAGACTTATTTGGCAAGAACAGGCAAAACGCATTGACTATGAAGTTAGTGGCTATCAAATATTTTTGGTAACGCATCATATCGATAAGAGCTTTAACACTACAAATTGTCAATAAGATGAAATCAGGCATTTTTCAAGATAAGGCCCAAGTCGGTTTGGCGGCGTGCTTAGCTTCAAATCACACTCTGCTCCGCTTCAGAAAAAAAACGGTTAACCTATTTGCGGTCCCCACTCTGCCTTTAAACCTCTAAAGAGTCGCTCCATGAGACTGTTGTTATCCCAACAATTTCTGCAACGACTCATGCTTTTCTCAGTTTGAGAAAAGCCATACTAATTGCCGAAAGCCTAGCACCTTCCTGTGCAGATATTCGTAACATCGCCACACCAAAAATAATTAGGATTGATGACTGCGAACTGTCGACTCAGCGTTATGCTTCCTTATACCGATAAACTGGAAGCTGCTTGGAGGCCAGATGAAACACATGAAGCAATTGGAGACCTAGTCGGGACTCATTCAAACCGCAAGATAGACTCTAAGATTGCCACTCAGAACCGGAAGGACTTATGATAACAAAGCATGATCTAAACGACATAGCATTTGGCTTTCTAACCACACACTTCCTCCGCCCGTCTCAACTAATAGCTTTTCAGCAGCACCTGCAATCTCTTGAGCAAATAAAGGAAAGAATATTACAGCGAACCAATGAAATTGAGCGATTATTGCACGCATGATCTCTTTGTAACCCTGTGACGCAACTACTAGCTTTGAAAGGCGGAGCATAACCCAGTCGGTACCGGTGCTTTTCTCCACCGGTGAGCCGTGGGTTTTTTAAGTCTTTGGCCTCAGTTCAAATTGAACACATTTACAAGCTGACAATTATATGCCGCCTTACAATAGACTACGATCGGATGATGACAACTTTACCGGACACCAGCCTACTGACCGGAGAAGTTGGATGGAGGGTTGGGAGCAGCAACTGCTGACGCCCCACCAACAACGTACTCATGCCTAATTCGAGACGTACTGATAACCAAGTCATTGATATATATAACTGCACCAAAATCCTTTGACCACTCAGACATATTATCAAACAGGGTAAAAAGGTTCATACCCGGTTTAGCAGCAGTAATCAGAGAACTTGTAGTAGAAGGCTTGTCTAAGGGTTGGTCAATCCCATCAATAACTTTTGGAACAAATTGCTCGACTCCGTCAAACCATACCTGAAAGACACCATCATTCGATGTGTCGGTACTTGATAACTTAAACCGCCACTCAAATGTGTGCCACTTCTGATCAGATTCTATCAAAGAGCGTGTATCATGATCATACCTCCAATTACCGCCACCTACACTATCCCAATGACCATCAAACCCAATATGACCATCTGGGCTATCGCTCCCTTTCACATACCAATCGGTACCAGCCCTCGGACTGCCGGCACTCCCCTTGTCATTGGTATTAATATTTTCACCGAATGTCAGATTATTTCTAATACCCCATTTAGGTAATCCATTACCCCAATTCCAAACTATAAAATAAGAATCCGTGCGATTCTCTGACCACCCACCTCCTTTAGGCCCGGAATTTTGCCACAACCGACCCCACTTCCAGTAAGGCAGAGCTTTATCTAACGTGCCTGCTTTAAAGTCGGAAGGCAGTCTCACGTTATAACGAATATAGACCTCTTTATGTCCTGTTTTTTCATCGCCAGTAAGGTGCTTAAATAGCGAGGTAGCCAAGGCCGTTGTCGTCGCTGGCCATTCAAATTTTAACGCTACGGAACCATTAACACCTTCCCCCGGCGCACCACTTATTGTGCCGCTATTAGTCCTGATACCATCAAAACCTTCTGGCACATCTGTGTATCGGATTAATGACGTACCGCTATCATAAAAATCACCATCATTCCGAAAATCTGTTTCAAATATAATCTCTGCAGAAGCACTAAATACTAGAAAATAAGAAAATAGAAACAACAATATACTTTTAGATTTCATGTTTAATTTCTCCTCAATTGCTTCATCGCTCTTTCTAAATAGGTTATCAAGACCCTAATACTCGAAGTTAGCAATTTGCTCGTAAATCAACTGGACAAAATAAATATTACAGGAATCTCTACTTAATGCCATAAATATGATGTAGCTCTATGTAAATAAGTTGGTAAAGATTCGATAACTTGTTACTATACCAGTATTAGGACTATTTGCATACAAGCCCCCTTTAAGAAGTAGTTTGAGCTCCAAAATTGAAGAGACTAGACGCTGTTACTTAAGGAATCTTCTATTTTAATTTTGTGATACAGACCACCTTAATTTTAAATAGTGAAGACTTTATCTTGTGACTGAAAATACTGCTTTGCTATCAATTATTATCCCTGCATTTAATGAAGAGGAATGCATTGGCGACACATTAGACGCTATCAGCGGCTGTGGGCTCACTCTACCATTCGATGTCATTGTGGTTGATAACGGCTCTACTGATCGTACTGCAGCTATTGTCACTGAAAAGGGCTTTACCTCCATTTACCACCCTGACGCAACAGTCGCATCGGTTAGAAATAAAGGAGTTCAGCACTCCCGCGGTAATATCTTAGTATTCATAGATGCGGATGTCTCAGTTACGCAGACTTGGGCGCGGGAGATGACTGCCGTAGCACACCACTTGCTGGAAAAACCATTCACCGTGACCGGGTCACGCTGTTTGCATCCGAATAATGAAGGTTTTTTAGCTAAGCATTGGTATCGATTACTTTTACACTATAAATCTAACTATATTAATAGTGGACACCTAATAACTACGAAAAGGTTATTCAACGCGGTGAGTGGCTTTTCGGAACACCTGGAAACAGCTGAAGACTATGATTTTTGCCTTAAGGCGCAATCAAAAGGAGCTGAAATCGTGAGCAATACGGATTTACCTGTAATCCATCATGGCTACCCAAGCGCACTGAAAAGCTTTATCAGGCGAGAGCGCTGGCATGGCAAACAGGACTTTAGCACCTTTAAAGATACTTTGAACTCAAAGGTAGCATTGACCGCTATATTTCATTTGCTTTTATTAATATTCTGTATATTTGGAAGCATTGCTCACCAAAACTTCCTGTTTTTAGTATTATATGCTGTAATCATGCTTATTCTTTCGTTGGCATTAACGCTTTACAAATACGATAATAATCAGGTTCACTCTTTAGTCAAAACTGCCTTTATTTTTTATTGTTATATTATTGGTCGGACACTCTCATTGCTCGATAGGATATTCCGCAAAGGCGTGATTTAGTGAGGTAATTCAAAAAACTAGCGAGTACTTATCATGCGTTTCGCTTTCACAGCATGAAGCTCCTTATTTAGTAAAATTTCAATACCGATTCAAGCGCCGATTTAATTTGGCGTTAATGTTGCCTCAATTACTCATTGCAGCAACCTAGACAAAGCCGCAGCCGCTCAGTGCTCTACGGCATTCTGAGGTTAGTAGCCAATCAGGTTAATATTTGATATTCATTATCTCTTATTAGAGTATCCGGAGCCGCCACAAGCCACTGTATTTATTTAAAAACAATTACGATAAGAAAGTTAGCATGCTTAAAGTTCCACTCACTATAGATAATCTAGATAATTGCATTAAAACCCAAGAGCCATTTCATTTGGGCGTACCGCTCCCCAAGAGTCATATCAATCAATCATCTAACACAATTCTAGTCGATACTGACAACCAGCGCGTGATTACTGCTAATTTCGAGCCGCTCGCAAACTGGCCTGACGGCTCAATCAAATGGGGAATGCTGAGCTTTTGCCTAGACTCGGCTGCCAAAGAATCAACCCGCTTAGAATTACAAGAGGCCAACTCCTCGACGCCACCTCAGAGCAGCCCGATCAAGGTTCACGATTATTCAGATCATTTGGAAGTAAATACCGGTGCGGCATGCTTTAACATCGATAAGCATACATTTGCTCCGTTTACTCAAGTCCTGGTTGGCAAAACAAATACTCTACGACAGGCTGCTCAACTTAGATTATTGAGCAGCGGCGAACAACCCCTCCCTGCACATATCACTGACATTGAAATTCAAGACATCAATTTGGTAAGTTGCAATATCGCTATCAATGGGTATTTTAACTCTCCTGATGGCGATATAAAATTCATTGCAACACTTTGGTTTTATGCTAATAGCGCGACCACGAAAATCGATTTCACCATTTGGAATGCAGGAGCAGCAAAACACCCTGGAGGATGTTGGGACCTTGGCGACCCCAGCTCTTTTTTATTTGACGAGCTTGCACTCATTCTTCCACTCGAAAAATGCAAAACCACTCAATTAAAGACACATAAAAAAGCAACGTGGCAAGAAATAAACTCCGAAAACTTTACTCTACTGCAATCATCAAGCGGAGGACAGAATTGGCAATCAGCGATACATAAAGATGCATCTAATCATGTCCCCATATCTGAACACGGCTACCACTTTAAGGTAGATGGAAAATTATTCGACCAAGGCTCGCGCAGCAGCCCATTGCTGGATATTCGTCAAAATAATACCAGCATGTCAATTTTTGTAGACAATTTTTGGCAAAACTTTCCAAAAGGACTGAAACTAAGTGACGGCGACCTACACTTGCAGCTTTTTCCTAGGGTCGAAAAAATCGACTATGAGTTGCAGCCGGGCGAACGCAAAACACATACAATCCACCTAGACTTTTCGGAATCTCGAGAAGCTTTAAATTGGGCTAGATCAAAATCAACTCCAATCATTCCACGGCAGTGGTATGCGCAATGCGATGTTTTCCCTAGCATGACGAAGAACATCATCAATGACTCTTTACGACCTATTATTCATACGAGCATCGATAGCAAACAAAGCTTTTTTAATAAAAGAGAAATTATTGACGAATACGGTTGGCGCAATTTTGGCGATTTGTATGCAGACCACGAAAATTACTACCAAAAGCCAGGCGAACAACCCTTTGTTTCGCATTATAACAACCAATACGATGCGGTATATGGCTTTGCTAGGCAATATATTGAAACAGGCGACACACGATGGCTCGAGCTAATGGACGACTTGGCCAAGCATGTTTGCGACATCGATATCTACCATACAACTCATGACAAAATCGAATTCAATGGGGGAATGTTCTGGCATACCGATCACTACCTAGATGCCCATACCTGCACCCATAGAACTTTTTCCAAATACAATTCTACAAGCTCCACCCCTGGGCAAACAGGCGGAGGCCCAGCGTCAGAACATTGTTACAGCACAGGCTTGATGTACCACTTTTTTATGACCGGCTATAAGCCCTCTAAAGAAGCTGTACTCAAGTTAGCTAATTGGATGATTCATATACATGACGGCGGGCAAGGCCTGTTGGCCAGTATTAACTCTACCAAGAACAGAGAGCTTAAAAAACTAATCAACCTAGCCAAAGGCCAAGAGATCAACCCATACCACTTCCCTCTTTCGCGGGGCACAGGGAACTATATCAATGTATTACTCGATGCGTTTCTGGTCAGCAATGACGTTATGCATATTCGCCGCATCGAGACCATTATCCCCAATACCTTGCACCCCTTTGACGATATCAACAAACGTAACTTAGGGGATATCGAGGAGACATGGTCTTACACGATACTATTGCAATCACTTGCACGCTTTGCACAAGTCAAAGAAGAATTAAATAGCTTGGATAAGCACTACTATTATGCTTGCAGCGCATTTTGTCACTATGCAGAATGGATGCTTGCACATGAACAGACATACTTTAGCAGAGTCGATATTCTAGAATTTCCTAACCATACTTGGGTGGCCCAGGAAATCAGAAAACTTAACATCTTTTCTATTGCAGCACAGTATTCTGATAAGCACATGCAACAGAGATTTAATGAACGAGCAAACGAATTTAGAGAATATATCACCAAAACTTTAGAAAACAGTCCAGAGAAGCACTATACCCGCATCCAAGTGATATTACTGCAAAATTATGGGCCACACCTTAGATGCAATAACGACAAAACGGAGACAAAACCATTTATGCAAAAGCATAACTATGAATTCGGCCAACCACAAAAACCCAGTATGCTTAATTTAATCAAACTCATTGCCAAACGTTTGGTGAAAGGACTTTCTCAGTTTTCTTGGCAACAAGAGAAACATTGGTTACGAAAAAGGCTCGGTTAAACGGCACTACCATCAGCCTGCGCCAAGAATCAGAAAACCAACGATCGCTTACTTTATATTTAAATTAGCGATCTATGGCCACAAGCCACATTTATGCTTACACCACATTCCAAAGAGCTGCCTAGACGCTTTTCAGAAAACATAAGCTATCGATATATCGATGTATTGACAGTATTAGATGGTGAAATGAAACACGAAAAGTAAGGTTTTACCTCTAAAAAGTGCGCACTAATGGTTCGATATCAACGCCAATAACGATTTTCTCTGACCTAGCTTGACTCACCGCTTCAAACCGCGCTTGATGAACATAACCAACTGGCCAAGCTGATCCCTCAGGGCCAGCTGGTAGAAGGCTATTATCAGAAAATTCGTTCGACTCAAGGTGTAAGCCATGTTAAATCGACCCATCAGAAAATTTTCGCTACCCAGCTAGTTGCCGCACTTCACACTCCATAACTACAGCACCTCTGGCTGCAACGGAACTCACAACGACACAACACGGATGGCATTGGTGAGCACCAGGTTTTCGAGAGCCTCTACAATGAGCGATGCAAGCAACAAAATGATCATCGTCAAAGTCAATTTACGTAGAATTACGATTGGCCAAGCGGCACTGAGGCCTTTGTCGTCATCTGAATGATATATTGCTGACTACCGCCTCCAGAGAGTATGCCAATGAGGCGCACGGTTAGAACGAATATCGCAATAATACCAATGCCGGTAGGAGGCAGAACTAGTAAGTATTCGACAGGTAATTTAGCATACAACTAATTACTGACAGATGCGCTGATAAAGCAACTCGTAGGCTCGACTCATAGCGGCCAAAGTGAAGCGTTTCTCATAACTAATACGGGCATTTTGGCCATAAATTGATCTTAATTGCCGATCTTTTGCCAAGACTATAATGCTTTCGCATAGAGCAGCCTCATCTTCATTTTTGATGAGTATGCCAGTATTTTGATGTTCTGATATTTCTGGAGTGCCGCCTACCGAAGTGGCGATAGAGGGCTTACTGAAACTCATAGCTTCCAATAAGGTCATTGAAGTCCCTTCACTAAGGGAAGGCAATAGAAAAACGTCCATTAGGTAAAGGTATGCTTGGGGATTAGCTTGAAAGCCGGTGAAGATAACCGACTCTTGCAACTGCATCGACAATGTAAGCTGCTCCAATTTATCGCGCTCAGGCCCATCACCTACTATCAGTAGTTTTAGGTTCTGGCAGTGTTTCAAGGCACTGGAAAAGGCGCGCAGCATCATCGGCTGATTTTTAATTGAGTCCAGCCTTGATATGGTACCAAAAATGATAGAGTCACGGCTTATTCCCAAACTACTATAAAGCCGCTGCTTGTCGTCACTGTTAAATTTATGGGCCAAGTCCGCTATGCCATTATAAATCACTTCGATTTTTGTGGCGCTCAGGTTTTCATGTTTGACCAACGCTTGGCCAGTCGCCGCCGAAATTGCTGTGATGGCTGAAGTTCTTAACTGTAACAGGGGGTTAATTAGTTTACGTTTAGTCGTTCCAGAATCTGGATATAGCCGACCATGCTCAGTAAATAACACCACAGCGCGGGTAAATAGTGAGCCCAGACAACCGTAACTATATGGAGTGTACTGATGGCAATGGACGATATCCACGGATTCCGACTTAATTAAATAATGTAGCGTTTTGATCAGCTGAAGATCCAGCCCTGGGCCGCGTTTGAAACTAAAATGCTTAAAACCCTTGACCTTCAGTTCTTGTCCCCAAGGGCCGATTTCGCCATCAATACAGAAAATCGACGACCTGTACATGGCAGGGTTTAGCCCTTCCACCAAATTACGAATCACCTGTTCGGTACCGCCAATCTGCATGTTAAAAGTGATATGAAGAATATGCTTGGGTGTCATGCTGAGTATCTTTATGATGTGGCTAAGAATCTGTATTGTTTTTCGCTCGGGTCAGCCCCCCGTTGTGTTTGCAAAACACTTCTTAATACTAGCATGGATACTCTACTTGTTGCACACAATAAGAAACAACGAACAAGGAAATCGAACGTAATTTGATGCCCCCCTAAGCCTTCGTAATTCCCACGCTTTCGCTCATCATTCCCACAGACACTTTGTAAACTTCATTACATTCACTTCTTTCCCCTAGCAGGAATTAGCGGCTGCAAAAAGTTAAGAATGATAGACCAAGCCTCATAATTAAATAATCGTAGAAATAGTAACCAGACCAAAGTCATGTACACTCCGATCACAGATAAACTTATCCAAGGGTTGTATGCTGTAACATCGAAATTAGAGGTTAGGAAGAATAAAGAAAGCCAGCATATAGCTGTTAACATTAAGGTTGGCATAAGGGCCCTTATAGTTCGGAGCACACCTAAACCAAGCCCTTTTTTTACAGCCCACATATTGATGAGTAAGTCTACTACGCTCGACAAAACCATTGCCCATGCTAATACGTGTAATCCATACGGGGATGCTACCAATATAGAAACAAGACGAACTACAAACATTAGTAGCTCTTTGGTGAACATAATGGACTCTTTTTTGACGGCAATGAGTGCATCCCCTGAAAAATAATGTACAGACTGAAAAAATGCCCAAATGGAAAGTATGGAAGCAATTGGGACAGCAGCGTCCCACTGGTCACCAAATAAAGCTCGGATCATGGGGTAAACCGCTAAATTTACCACCGCAAAAAGCGGCATGCAAAAAGCCGCTTGTAACACAATCGCTTTCAAATAAGCTTCGGCCACACACTCATTTTCTCTTTTTACGCTGGCTAAGTGAGGAAGAATCACTGGTTTGATCGCTAGCAAAAACATTCTGTTTAGGAAGACAATAGCGCCAAGTCCTCGTGAAAACATCCCCACATCCGCCATAGACGACACCTTCCCTAAAACGAGGCTAGGAATATTAGGGGTAAATTGTTGTAGCATGTTGCCCCCGCTAGCAAATAGACCAAAACGAACTATTTCTCGCATATGTGAAAAGCTTGGTAGCCAGGGAGCTCCAGTGGGTCGGTAATGAAGTAAAAGCAGGAACTCGATGACAGCCATTGAAAGAGCCCCTAACGCCAGAGCATAGTAACTAAAACCCAATAAAATTAGAGAAATCGTTCCGATCGTAGATAATGCGTTGCTTGTTATTTTTACAACAAAAAGTTTGTGGAAATCCATATTCCTATTTAAAAGAGATGCCGATATACTTGAAAATGGTGCGATTAAGAAAATTGGCGAGGTAATCCAAAGGATATGCGCTATCGCAGGCTCTTCATAAAACCCCGCTATTACAGGCGCCAAAATGGCAATAACTGCTGCAAGGCTCCAAGACATAAGGACCATTAAACCACTTGCAGAGCGTATTTTTTGGTCATTGATTTGCGACTCGCGAACTAGGTATTGTCCCGCCCCAAGAGTGCGAATCTCTATAGCTAGAAAAATTAATGAACTGGCAACAGCGTAAGTGCCAATTTCTGCCGGCTTTAGCAGGCGTGCGATTGTAGCAATCGAAATAAGACTTATAATTTGAATCGAGTGCTGGGTCAGTATAGAAAAAACTAGCGCTCTACGAATTTTACTCATGATACTTTATCCTAATTTGTCCCCCCCTCCCCCAACGGATATTCAGGAGCCTCGTTTTGAGAGCTGCTCAAAGACCTCGATACAGAGGTCACCAAAATGACTGCTTCGTACGCGTTAGTAGAACATCTCGATCCAACCTAACATCTAAACACAGCTAACCCGTGTTTTATAAATGAGTTTCTTGAAGCGTTCTTTTTTGGCTTGTATGATTGATTTAACTACCGCATCGCCCCAGTAAATCGCTCGGAAAACCAAACTGGGCTCCAGATTGTTGGCTGAGAAATTGCAGCGGGCAACGCTACCATACTATCGACATTAATCAAAGTATAAGTCTTCACCAATATGAAATGAGCCTGAAGTAATTTTTGAAGTAACTCATGATCATAGGATGAAAACGATCATGAGCCTAGAACAACTCACTACCTTATGGAAGTGACAGACTATTCTCTGGCACAGATCAAAAAACCTCATACAACAGTACACCAAACCAGGGATGGGTTACGGTAGACAAGCGAATAAGAATGGTTTAAGAAAACACACACTGATGTCGATGTACGACTGTTATAACGTATGGATTAGCTTCATGAACAGTCAGGTGGCGCTACTCTCAAAAAGTTTTGTGCCCGCTCCTATGCGCTGTTTGGGCAAGAGACTACAACTGACTTGCCACTATCTCTTTTTCTCATACGTATAACTTATTGAGATCTACAACCTACCAGCGGCAATCAAGACAAGTACAAAAACATTTACTATATGAATACCACCTATAAGGTTACACTATTTCAGGTCATCGTCACGCTAGAGCGAATTAGTGAAGAATTTATGTTGCCAGGCTTAAAAAGATGCTAGCAGACCTCCCCCTTCAAAAATAATGGGTTTCATGCTGACGACGGTGGTGGATATATCAATTACAGTGCGGCTGAATTATTGGAAAAGCTGCGAATTTAATTTACCAAGTCACGACCACGGCGCAGCAAAGATAATGGTTTAGTTGAAAGTAAAAACGGTTCGATTATCCGAAGATCACACCGTTATACACCATCCATCAGCAGTATACTGCCGAATTTTCTGAGCTGAACAAATGCCAAACCTTCCGCTGCATTAACTTTCATCGTCCTTGTTACTTCTCCTACATCGTCACTGGCGACAAAGGTAAACAGAGGAAGAAATATTACAACAGCGACATGATGTCACCTTATTAAAAATTCCGCGCTATTCCTTTCGCCAGTCAATACTTAAAAACGGGCGTAACCTTCAAAAATAAATTTATGAGATACTAAATATCTCCGCTCAATCTGGAGATATTCAGCACAAGAAAACAAATTTGAAGTACCATTGGACTATCACAAAAATGTCTATCTATTTTAGATAAAACGAATCCCGTCAACAAAATCAAAAGACTACCTATCTGACCAAGGGAGGAATGAAAACGGACTGCGAGCCTAACGGTTTGAACGATATATGCCTGGCTTTACTAACGTATTAGTGGTTTTGTCTACTAGTTCTTTACTTATTTAGGAAGTAACGCTTTGCCCTGTCGCTTTAATTCGATAACATTACGGCCTAGCGAATCGAGTCTTATTTTCTATGTCATCTTCATGGTACTTAGGGAAAATGATGATGAGGTAGGGGAGCTAACTACAGAGCAACTTTGTCCAAAAATATTGAAGTTCTTACAGTTACCGAACCATATGATAAATCTGATTAAATGAAGTTTGAAATAAGGGGATATGAATGAATGTAATTATTTTAACTACCGGCATTAGCGGCAGCTCAGTAATTACTGGTTTTTTAACAAAATCTGGTTTATGGACTGGTGACAAAACCGTGTATAAGGACAACATAACCGGGAAATATGAAACTTACGAAAATGCGAAATTAGTAGATCTTAATGACTCCCTGATCAAAGAAGCAGGCATGGAATTTTCAGGCAAGGGGCGCTATAAATCAGATGCTAGACATAAATTCAGTGATTTATTTACAGAAATAGACACTAATAAATACAAAGATTTTATTAAAGAATGCGACGCTCACGCACCTTGGATATGGAAAGACCCTAGGCTTTTTGTAACTTTTGGGTTTTGGAAGAATATCATTGATTTTGAAAACACCAAGGTTGTCGTATTACACCGTAATAGTTACGAACTCTGGAAAAGCCAGGTAAATAAACGAATTATATACAGTTATAGCTATCTGAAGGAGTCAGAAAATGAGACAAGGAGTGAATTAGTCGACTACCTTGAATCTAATAGCGTTCCATACATTTCATTAGAATACGATAAATTTACCCGAGATCCTTCACGTTCAATCAATAAATTGAATACATTTATTGGGACGAATTTGAATAAAGAAGACTGGGATGATATTTATCAGCCTACAAGTAAATTTTCACAATATAAAAGAACTATAATTGCATATTTAATATACCTGAAAAATTTTAAAACTCGAATAAAATAGACTGCCGTCCATTAATAAAAATATCTAGAGGCTGCAAAATCCTATTTGGATTTTTCAGCCTCTAGATATCTCGACATGCTCTTGGGATCTTCTTCAATACGAGGTGAGCCAGACGTAATCTTTGAAGCAGTTCGTATTCATTGAGTGAAAACGATCATAAGCTTAGAACAACTCACAACCATTGAAGCCGCTCGTCAATTCCTTGGTGGCATATAAACAGTAGTACTATCGCTGGATACAGAAGACTCTGGTGAAACACAGCTACTTACTAGCAAAAGTGTTATCAGCCACTATGAAGCATCGTTCATTGATATAGCATAGCACTCTTCCTGCACTCCATTCTTATTTTGTGGATGTTCCACGCAGCTCCCTTTAGCAAAGAAAATAGGTTATACCTGCGATATTTTAGCCCGCGTAGTAAACAATTATTTTAAAAAAGCACGGACCAGAGGCTCCATTTAATAAAGTAAAACCTGAAGCCAAGACTGAGCCAGCTAAAGAGCAAAACTCCTGTTCTACTTAGTTACGCTATGGCTCACTAGAGACCCATGCCGGGTCATCATCACTGGCAACGGCTGAAATACCGAGGGTTCCAAGGTGACCCTTGCCGGTTTGATCTAGAACAGTTTGTCCAGCCCCTTCGTTGAACGGATAATAAGCAATCAGCCCAGATTCTGAACCACTCAGCTCAATATTCATATTATCAACAATTTCTGATTGAGTAAGCGCACGATTCCAAATCTGTACATCATCCATCGCTCCCTCAAAGGTGCGCTTTGTATCCGTCGCACGCATCCCAATTCGAACCGGCAGACTTGCGGGCAGTGCTGCAGGAACCCCTGTTCGTACGCCCCGCTCTATACCATCGACATAGAAGGTCAATATTCCGGTATTGTATGTGACAGCAACATGCTGCCATACATCCAGAGCAATAGCATTGTCATCCGACAACCCATTGAAAGAGGAATCATTATTGATCTGCAGGCGCAATGCCTGTGGGTAACCTCTGGAACCTTTGTTTTCTACCTGCAAGGTCCAGCCAGCACTAACACTGCCACCACCATGGTCCAGCATACGCCCCTGATCACTGTTTCCCCAGTCCGAAGGTTTAATCCATAACGATAAAGTGAACTGACTTCCTGTCAGATCAAGATCATCCGCATCAGGAAGTTCCACAAAATCATTGCTACCGTCAAACTCTAGGTAACTTTGAGTAGGAATAGAATCCGTTATAGTGACGATGGCTTCGCCAGTAACACTGCCATCACTCGCTGTGATGGTAAATGAACCCATGGAGGCTCCTGCAGTATACTGCCCGGTGGCGTCAATGCTGCCACCTGTCGCTGTCCAAAATGGGGAAAGCGCAAAATCTTGACCATACTGATCCACGCCGCTTGCAGTAAAATTCACTGTGCCATCAACTTTCACGTTTACAAGGCCCGGAGAAACGTTAATTTCATCTAGCACGGGTACCGCCTGCACCGTGACCGTTATGTCATCGCTTCCGCTTAATAGCGTGTCATTCACAGCTAAACGAAGCACATAAACACCTTCAGCAGCAAAAGTAGCTGAGGTATCCACACTAGCTGGACTTGCAAACGTAACCACTCCGGGGCCACTGACTATTGTCCACTCATAACTTAGAGCAAGACTTGGCAGTCCATCATCCGTAACTGTTGCATCGAGGAAAGCCTCATTTGTAGGCGATGTAATGACTTGGTCGAGTCCAACATCAACTAAGGGTGGCGAGTTAACAGGAGGTCCACTATTTTCAACCGTCAAGCTGATACCAGTGCTCGCTGAATTACCAGCCACATCTGTGGCAACCACAGTTAAAGTGTAATCTCCATCGATGACTGAAGTAGTATCCCAAGATATGGTATAGGGCAGGCTCGATGTACTGCCCAACGACGTACTATGTAAAAAGAACTCTACAGTAGCAATGCCGCTGCTATCGCTTGCATCAGCTGACACAACAATAATACCCGCGACAATATCTCCAGTAATTGGGTTGGTAAGAGCCACCGTCGGATCAGTGGTATCAGGCGGCAAAATCGATTCAATGGTAATGGCCACCTCATCGCTATCCGACAACGCGGTATCATCTGCAGTCAATCTCAATACATAGACCCCTTCTTCTGAAAAGATGACTGATGTATTCAACAAACTGGGATCAGCAAACGTCACTGAACCTGGGCCACTGACCACGCTCCAGCTTGTACTCAGTGGGTAACCAGGAAAATCATCATCGATAACCGTGGCATTGAGTGTTGTCGTTGTACTAGGTAACACCAAGGTTTGATTTTCGCCTGCATTGACCACTGGGGCTTGATTGGAGAGCTCACTTGTTATAGACAATGCAATTGGTTCGAAAAAAGGGGTAAGAACATTGTAATAACTTGGGGTGCGGCTCCCCGCCCAAGCTAGCCCCCCAGCACGCACAGCAATGACATCAAGACTTGGTATTACCAAAATTATGCTATCGCCAATTCCCCAAGCCCAAAAGGCATCTGTTGGTATATTTACCATCGAACCATCTGCATTATTCCACCACATTAGGCCATAATGATCAGAAGCGTTGGCAAACTTTGAATTTGTATCATTGTTAACGGGCAGACTAGTTATATCAGGCACTGTGGTGCGGAGTTGATTCACATAATCTTGCATGATTATCTCTTGTCCGTCCCATTGCCCTCCGCGAAGATATAAATAGCCTACGCGAGCTAATGCATCAACATTTGCACTAATCCCGGCTCCAAATTCACGCCGAGTTATGCCTTGAATAAGATCATCTCGATATTGATTATTACGCCAGACTAAATCTGTACTTGTCAGTCCCAGAGCAGTAAATACGCGATTGAAAAGTAGGTTTTTAAGATCTTCTCCATAAATCACTGTTAATACATCTGCAAGCCAGTTTGCACCTCCATCAGAGTACGCCCAAGTACTTCCTGGAGCGTAGAGTTGCTCTATATAGCCCCCGGATTTATCAAAACCCGCAGTATGAGTTGCCAAATGTTGTAATGATACGCTATCAAGCCAGCCGGGAAGACTATTAGCAATAGGGGGAGTCCCGATGTCTGGCAGATATTGCTGCGCAAGGTCGGTCATATTGACGAGACTATCAGTTACTGCAAGACCTAAAGCAGACGAGCCTATAGATTTTGTAACTGATTTAACATCGTAGCGCTGGTTAATGTCCCCCCAAGTTAACACCGCATAACCGCCACGAGAAATCATACCAGAACCGCCAGCATAACTGGCGGCATCAGCAAGTAAAGCCGGGTTCATGCCTACCTCTGCTGGAGTAGACGAGACCCAGCCATTTGTTGGCCAGCTTATCGATATATCTTGAATAGTAATATTAGCTAGGACGCTCTTTTCACCATCAGTAGCAGTCACTGAGTATAAGCCAACCTCTGTTCCAGCAGTATAACCACCCGACGCATCGATTATACCTCCAGTGGCTGTCCAGGCGGGACTACTCTCCATAGGAGCTCCGGACTGATCTGTCGCATATATATTAAATTTTTGGAATTCACTAGGTGCTAGGTTCACACTGGAAGGAGATATAAGCAAGTTTGTGAGAATAGCTTCAGCTTCAATTGCAACACTCACCTCACCGCTATCCGACAACGCGGTATCATCTGCGGTCATTCTCAATACATAGACCCCTTCTTCCGAAAAGGTGACTGATGTATTCAACAACCCGGGGTCAGCAAACGTCACTGAACCTGGGCCACTGACCACGCTCCAGCTTGTGCTCAGTGGGTAACCAGGAAAATCATCATCGATAACCGTGGCATTGAGTGTTGTCGTTGTACTAGGTAACACCAAGGTTTGGTTTTCGCCTGCATTGACCACTGGGGCTTGGTTAACCAGCGGCACACTAGAGACCCATACAGGATCGTCATCACTGACAATGTCTGAATTACCGAGGATTCCAAGGTGACCCTTGCCGGTTTGATCTAGAACATTTTGCCCTGCGCCTTCGTTAAACGGATAGTATGCGACCAGCCCCGCTTCAGAACCGTTCAACTCGACATTCATATTATCAATAATTTCTACTTGAGTGAGCACGCGATTCCAAATCTGTACATCATCCATCGCCCCCTCAAAGTTGCGCTTTGTATCTGTCGCGCGCATCCCGATTCGAACCGGTAGGCTAGCGGCCAGTGGTTCTGGGACCCCTGTTCGTACGCCCCGCTCTATACCATCGACATAGAAGGTCAATATTCCGGTATTGTATGTGACAGCGACATGCTGCCATATATCGAGGGTAATGGCATTGTCATCCGACAGTCCATCGAAAGATGAATCATTATTGATCTGTAATCGCAATGCTTGTGGGTAACCTCTGGAGCCCTTGTTTTCTACCTGTAAGGTCCAGCCAGCACTAACACTACCACCACCATGGTCCAGTATACGCCCCTGGTCATTGTTTCCCCAGTCCGAAGGTTTAACCCATAACGACAAGGTAAACTGGCTTCCTGTCAGATCAAGGTCATCCGCATCAGGAATTTCTACAAAGTCATTACCACCATCAAACTCAAGATAAGTATCTGCAGGCGACGAAAATACGTCAAACGAAAGAAACGCAAATAGACCAAACCAGAGGGTAAAAATGCGAATAGAAAGTTGCTGAAGAATTGGTTTAAGGCTATATCCAATCATGAGTCATCATCCTTAATCTTAATCAGCTTAAGTAACCATGCGAAAGTCAATAAGCCAAGAATTGCTATTTTAATTGTTGTAGATACCACATTACACTTTTTTAATAATAAGAGAAAGATAAAATGATCATTTTTTATACCGCTAGCTTCCTATATAAAAAATAGGTGTTACTCATCATTTTAAAAAAAGGGCGCACTTTTCCATTGAAATGGCAAAGCTAGGGAGACAGCTATCAAGGTGAATGGGATAGCGTTAGATTTGAGAATACTTGTAGTTGTTAGAGAATTAGCTAAATGCTAGATCATATATGAGTCGATTTATACAAAACCATTACTATCTAGGCAAAAGAAGTAGTAATAAGCTCCACTCTTTGGTGGAGCTATTTTTCATTTAATCAATTTATAAATAAATTTCTAGAAAAGTGAAATTAGCGCTAAATAAAAAGAACCGGAAAGCGAATCAAGCTTGCTTTCTTCTAGGCAGAACGACGGCAGGGCGTAAGGACGCGACAGTCTCATCTTTCATATTGCTCATCACAACACAGCCAGGGCCAATCATGCAATTTTTACCAACTGAAACGCCATCTACCACAATAGCACCATAAGCCAAGGTGGTATTATCCCCTATAGACACTGGGCCTTTGGTATATCTCCGAAATGGTGGGGTGGTATCATCCTCCTGCTCAACCAACTCAAATAACCCACCACTAACTTCACACCCGCCTGCTATTCCTACCCAGCGGCCAATTTCTACACCGCCCTGTGCAACAATTGCGCTTCCGGCACCAATCGCCGAGTAGTCGCCTATTGATAAAGGACCAAATTTGGATTGAACGACACAGCCCCGATTCAGTACCACGTTATTGCCAATCACCAACCCATGCTGCTCAGCTCCTCTACCATCCAGAACCACATCATCGTCAATGACCACATTATCGCCAATAGCAATATTCTCAGCACAACGAATAGTGACATTGCGCCCGAATACAACCCCCTTACCTATCTTACTGAATAGTTTAGGATAAAATAACTTGCGAAGCACTAGTCCCAGAGCTCCTGGAATAAAGCCAAATAACAGTACAATCAGCTCGTATTTCAATAAAGATAGGAAGGAAGCATTCCCAATCACCAAGGACGAGTATTTTTTCAAAGCACTCTGTTTACCATGAAGCTGCCCACGCATAAACTGAGATTCGTCTAGCTCCTGAATTTCACTGTTATTTTCTGCCATAAGCCTTGAAACCTTAATTCAATTAATTTTTCTACCAGATCTTAGCGTCTAATTTTCTTATACCGTTCACTGTGAAGAGGCGACGTTTGCAACAACACTTTCTGCGGTACCATATAAGAAGGAAGTTTATTTTTGCAGAATGCTCTCATACGGATACGAAATCCAGACAAGGGCTCTTCCTTTTCAAGACAAAATGTCGCAACTACAGTGTTTCCTGTCAAAGGATTTGCTCTAGCCGTCACAGACACATCAATAACGCCATCTATTTCCTGAAGAACCGCTTCTGACTCAGCAGGAAAAAACTTCTCACCGCCTACATTAATTTGCTCTGATTGACGACCGAGTATATGAAAATACTCGCCTTTCACCTCTACTGCATCACCTGTCATAAACCAACCATCATCTGTAAAAGGCGATGGTGAATTCATATAACCAAGCATTTGCGATTTAGATTTAATTTCAAGCAAGCCATCAACGACTCTTAGCTCAACACCTTCTCCACCAAGCTTAACCCAGCATGAATCATTTGACTCTGATTTTGAGCGTAAAGCCCCCACTTCCGACAAACCATACTTTTGCAATACACGCACATGGGGAATCGCTCTACACAAACCGTCTAGAGTTTGTTGAGACATAACCTCGGTACCATAAGTGACAATTTGCAAACTTGATAAATCGTAGTTATGGTAAACACCGCTCAACAACATCAGATTGATAAACGTTGGAGATACTGGGAGTACTTCTACCTTATGCAGCTCAACAGTCTGACAAATACTATCAACCTGCCGATCAGGTGTTGTAATTACACAACCGCCATTTGACAAGGTATGAAGTAAAGTATCGATCCCGCCAATATGATCGAAAAGGAAAAAGGTAAGCGTTCTTTTCGTCACCCTCCTTGCTCTGAATTTCTCGAACAAGGCAGAAAAGTCGTGAACAACCGCTTTTCTGACACCTGAAGACCCCGATGTAAACAAAATCAGACCTGGATGCATCCTACTTCGAAGTTCAACCAGCAACTCATGGTCAGCTACACGATTAGTAGCAGTACATGTCACACCTTCATCCTTATTGACAACTATCACATACTCAGCTTCAGCGATCTTCATCAACTCTTCTGACAGAGCTTCGACTGATGCAGTTAGAGGAACAACAATACAATCAGCTTCAGCCAAGACTAATAGCAAAGCAACCGCCTCTGGCGAAAAGTCAGCTTTCAAGGCGACGACCGAACCACGAGCTACTAGCTCGCTCTTGAGATACTCTCGATATTCATCTATCAATGAGCCTAATGATGAGTATTTTATGACAGTATCCTGGCACGCCATGGCGTCTGCCGCTGCATGCTCCTCAAAGATATCCAGAAGGAAGGATATATCCACTAAACGCCACCTAAATAGAGATTTTGGCCTGTAATGAAATCACTCTCTTTACGAAGATAAAAGTCTGCGACATTGACAATATCTTCAAAAGTACCAAAACGGTTAATCGCTTGCCGGGCTAATAAAGCATCCATTTTTTCTTTTGGAACAGATCGAATCAGGTCAGTCATAACAGGGGTCGGGCCTAAAGCGTTAACCGTAATACCGAACTCAGCCAACTCTCTCGCAAGGACCTCAGTCAGAGAAAGAACAGCGGCTTTAGAGGCTGCATAGACTGCTTCTCCTTCAAGTTTTAGCGGCGTGGCAACTGTCGAAAAATTCACAATACGCCCATATTTCTGGCGCTGCATTACTTTAGCGACTTCTCGACAGAATAAAAAAGTCCCGAACACATTCGTACCGAAAATATTCTCCACTGTTGAAAGCGGAGTTAACAACGTGTGATTCATTGACGCTATGCCAGCATTATTTAGTAAGTTATCAATTTTACCAAATTGTTTACGCACCGAATTCACCATCGCTTTAACAGACTTTTCATCAGCCACATCAACGATAAAATGAGTATAACCATCAAGTTCTTCTTCAAACTCTCCACGACTACAGCCGACAACCTGATGACCAAGAGCAAGGTAATGGTCAACCATGTAACGTCCAATTCCTTTACGGGTACCGGTAATAAGAGTAACTGGCTTATCCACTATGCAACCTCCGCACGCAATTCATCAATATACTCAGCGAGTGCACCTAAGCTTCTGAAAGGGCTATTTCTTCGCGACATAGCTTTCTCATCAGCAAGCACGATATCAACTGCCATTTTGTCAATAACAGCTTCTTCAACAGCGACTACAAAAGACACTAATTGCATCGAATCCAAGCCACCCGCCCCAAACAATACGCCTTCTTTATTCTTCTTTAATGGATAATTCGGTTCTGATTCACTCATTTCATCTACTACAGGAAATAAAATTTCTTCCAAAATACTCATATTTTAACCCTTATATTGTTGCTGCCCAGTGAAAATTTTCCTTCAAGGCAATAAATAACAGCCTTTTTATGGCTCATTGTTGATTTTAGCGTCCCGAGTAATAAAACTCCCTCGAACTGCATTCCAAGAATCATTTTCTTTTATTCCTGAGAATAGCATCACAAAATCAGAACCGTTGGACCACCTATTTGAGAAATTATAGTAAAAAACTGTCTCCTGGATGACATCCTCTGCAAACTTTTCATAATGAATAGTTTTCCAAGGGCCCCAAGGCTCGCGAGACTCAAATACTCCTAAGTTACTGTCAAAAGACGTTCCATGCTCAGTCATAAGTATGTAACGCTTTAATTCGGTATTATATGACACACTAACGGTCCACCCAACTCCTTCTGGATCATAGAACACCGGCTGCTTGAGTTGAAGATCTTTACCCCATACAGCACCCTCGGTATCATCCAGTCCTAAAAAAAATTCATACTGGTCACGATGCCTGACTTTATTTTTCGGAACCCGAGTCAAGTATATTTCTCCCGGTTTTTGCACCTCCAAGTCCTCATCATTCTTTGGCGCGATGAAATATACATAGATATAGTCATCACGAGAACCTCTATAGTTTGAACCAAATTGCAAAAAAGCGGGAATGACTAACTTGTCTTCTAAAGTAAACTTCCAGTTGATTTTTTTCCACTCTCGAGCTTCCGACTCAAGAATATAAAGCTGTGTACTCAAATAATTATCAGAATCTGAGCCAGGAGAAACCCACATAAGCAACTCATCATCAACCATCAGCAAAGCATAGCTCTTACCTTTGAAGTTAATATCTTCTAGTGCATTTTTACCACCCCAGAGATTCTGATATGTAAAATTTTCTAGCGTCCCACTTAAAGCTGCTACCCCCAACGATACTCGACCATCATAATTACTGCCGCCAAAACCTCCGCCGTCCCCCCAAGTCAGGATCTGCTGATCACCGTCACCCCAAGTAACTGCCCAATTGTCACTTCCTTGCGCCAATCGTTTGTGCGTTGACCAATCAAACTTCATTCCACTAGCAACATCGCTCACAACATATGGTATTTTATACGACACCTTGTCATCACTTGAACATGCGACTAGCAAAAGAGAGAAAAAGCTGGAGAATAAGATTCGAAGAATATATTTTGGGTAATTCAATGACCACTTCCTTGGATTGCCTATAAACTGAATAATTACCTCATCAACGACGAAGCTCAAAAAGAAACCTGATTATTTGCCCTTCGTATCAAACGTCCAGAGGAAAAGCCATTTTTTCTTACTTATGCAAATTTCTGGCTATCATACGTCTTTTTGAAGGATTGGAACAAGCAAATAGATAACTATTCTAAGCCTGTAAATATCGCACCAACCAAACTACAGACCTTTTCATCTAGTTGTTACCAATTTGATAACAACTCTCCCTTAGCAATTATCTTTCTATATTTCGGTTATGTTTACTTGACATTATCCACCCCTTTAAGAGATCTTACCCTCTAAAAGGCAAGCTGAATGTTAGACTACTCCGTACAGCTTAAATTAGAACCAAGCAATTTATTCTTTACTTAACAGCAAAGTCATTCAATGCTAGACCCATTAATATATGTAACAGTCACATGAAAATAATTCCTACCCTAAAAACCATTTTATTAAGCCAATACTTTAGAGTAGGCGTCAGCATCGCACTACTAAGCGTATTGTTTCAATGGATTGATCTTAACTCTTTCGTTAACTCAATAACCACTGCCAACCCTTACTACTTATTAACTGCCGTTATCCTCATGACAGCTAATAGAATACTAATGCCCCTCAAGTGGAACCTCTTATTACGCTCGCATAACTTATTTCTAAACTGGAAAGACTCTGTAAAGATTTATTATGTTTCCACTTTTTTCGGGTTATTCCTTCCTGCTACAGTCGGTGCCGACACTCTTAGAACTATTTATACGAAGCAAAGAGGCATATCCGTTGAACATGGACTTGCATCCATAATGGTTGAACGAGTACTAGGCGCATTAACCACTCTTACCTTCGGCCTATTAGGCGGCGTACTTTTCATCCTTTACTTTACTCAAGAGCAATCAGACTTAAGCAAGCTACTGTCCATTGCACTAGCTTTATTGTTTTTTTTTATTGCCACATTCTATCTAACACTCACAACAAAATTTGCAAACTTTGCGGACCATATTGCTGAAACAATGCAAAATAAAGGAACGCTTGGCTCAATAATTAAAGCACTGCACAAACTCTATTCAGCCTACGCTCTCTACAGAGACCGAAAAGGCACGATGTTCATATTCATTTTGCTCACAATAATTGAAACAGCAATGCCCGTTATATGGAGCTGGCTAGTCGCTCTTTCTATTGGAATTAATGACGTTGAGTTGATTTATTATTGTACCTTTGTACCACTAATACTGTTGTTGATTCGGCTCCCCATATCCCTTGATGGCTTTGGAATTAACGAAGGGGCATATGTCTATTTTCTTACATTGGTCGGCGTCAGCACATCCGCAGCTTTTAGCGTTGGTTTTATTACTCACATATTATTCTTGGCCTGTTTACTACCAGGTATCTTAATTTATCTTTTAAGTAGTTCAGAATTTAGCTCTCCAAAAAAACCTGAAGTAAGAGAAACAAATTAGCCCCCATTTAGAAGCAAGGAACTCTATTAATGAAAAGGCGACAATTTTTAAAAGCTGCTGCTCTAGCAGGTACAGCCACGGTACTCGGCTGCAGCAAAGAAGATGAGAAGCGGCAAAAACAAAAAGTCAATGGGCAGCCATTAGCTGATTTTGACGATAAACAGTTACTTGACTATTGCATCATTGGGTCTGGCCCAGCCGGGTGCACTATTGCCGAACAGCTACTTTCAAAAGGTAAGAAAGTAACCTTACTGGAATCTGGATTGGACTTATTCAACGACTCAGATGCAAGCAGTCACAGCATCAAGCTAGACACCTATAGCAACAGTGGAAATATAAAGTACCCTCTATACTCATCTCGAATAAGAGCATTAGGTGGAACTTCTAACATATGGACAGGTCGATGCCCCAGACTGTTACCATCTGATTTTGCTGGTAATCCTCTAAGCCCTGAAGACGGCTGGCCTATAAGCTATGAAGAACTAAAACCTTATTATCAGGAAGCAGAAAAGAAACTATTTGTACGCGGAGAAAAACTCACTGCCAGCCATGCCCCACGAGAGCTTCCTTTACCCTTTTATAAAGAAGCCAAAATTGCAAAGTTAAGAGAAACACTTGGCCCTCTCAACATACAAATTGACCCTCCTCCAGTTTCAATTGATAATACGAATTCAACTCGCAGGTTCATTGATCTGATTATTGAACTCCAAGAAGACCCGAACTTCACCCTGTTTAAAGGTGCGACTGCGACAAGCTTTGGCACCGATAACAAAGGAACAGTCACAGACGTAAAAGTAAAATATTTCTCGCCGAATTCAACAGCTATCAAAACAAAAACAATAAAAGCACGCCAATATATCATTGCATGCGGAGCGCTAGAGTCGACCCGGTTATTATACCTGTCTCGCAACGAACACTTTCCAAATGGAATTGGTAATCATTCGGACAAACTGGGTTGCTACTTCATGGAACACCCTTTTGTAAGTTATATTTCCGACATCAAACCTGCTCACAAGCCACCACACTGGATGATGGGCAGAACCTACCAATTTACAGAAGAGTTTAACCGAAAAGGCCTCGGAGATGTTTTAGCAGGCTTCTATGCTAGCCCGGCGGCATTAAAGATTGCTCTCGGTATAGAAATGAGCCCGGAGGCCACCAACCGTATTACTCTATCACCAGATAAGAAAGATATTTTTGGTAACCCCGGACTAGATTTGGACTTCAGCTTTTCCGATAGAGACCGGAATTCTTTTGCAGCATGTGACACACTAGCTTCTAGCATTTTTAAACAGTTGGGCTATGATGACTTCACTAAAGAAAGCAACTTACACTGGTCTCACCACCATATAGGCTCCACAAGAATGAGCAACAAAGCAGCTGATGGAGTTGTCGACAAAAATCTCTGCGTACACGGAACAAATAATTTACATGTCGCAAGCAGCTCAACATTCGTGACCAGCGGCGCAGCCAATCCGACACTAACCATTACAGCACTGTCACTAAAACTGGCAGAGCATTTATTACAATTAAACTCATGACAAATTTTATGTATATCTTGAAATTACTGGCAATTACAGCTTGCGTATTTCTATTCACTTCCTGTACGAGTGAAAAGAACGCTATCAGTATAACTCATGCCACGGATAAAAGTTTTATTAGCACCGTTAGCTTTGACCTGGACTCTATTGTTGAGTTAGCTCCCAGAAGTGACAACTGGGTAGTAACTTGGGCAAGTGACGACCACCAATATACTTCATGGGGCGACGGCGGCGGCTTTGATGGTGACAATCAAGATGGCAGGGTTAGTATGGGAGTAGCCCGAATTGAGGGCGACTCGAATAGCTTTTCTGGAATAAATATTTGGGGGGGAAAAAATGCTCTCACCCCCGCTACGTTTCAGGGAAAAAGTTATGGCCTGTTAGCGGTCAACTCTACACTATGGCTTTGGAAAACGGGTAACGACTCAGACAACTCTGCATTTAATGAACAATCACTCTACCGCTCCATAGATAACACACTAACTTGGCAAACTACAGGAGTAAGCTTTACTCCTGAAGATTTTGATAGCAATCATGGCTTTTTTGCCCCTACTTTTTTGCAGTTCGGAAAAGCATATCAGGGTGCTCGCGACGGATACATTTATAGTTACGCTGTAGAAATTACCGACAAAGAAACATGGGATGTACAGAAACCAGGCATGATATCCTTGTTTAGATCTCCTAAGGACCAAGCTAGTAATATGCAAGCTTATGAATATTACTCAGGCATTGACGCAAACGGCGAACCAATATGGGTAAAAGAGGTCAATGAGCGAAAACCAGTTTTGGAGGATGCACGCGGCTTTATGCGCCCTGCTGTGAATTACAATAAAGGCTTAGACCGCTATTTCCTAATAACCCAAATGGAGAGCCGTTTCGAAAATAAAGACGGCTTGATAGGATTATATGAAGCCGACACGCCATGGGGGCCATGGCGAGAGGTTCTAATAAAGAGTCCGTGGGAAATGGGCCTGCAAACAGGTCATAAATCAGTATTCTGGAATTTTTCGAATAAGTGGACTAGTCAGGATGGGAAGAGTTTTGTGCTAATTTATACGGGCCCAAGCTCTGATAACTTCGGTGCTATTAAAGGCTCTTTCAAGCTAAAAGAGCACTAAAGTTAACGCAGCATTAAACACCTATGCGTTTGATGCTGCACTTACCAATAGCTCAGTAATCCCGTCCTTACCCTCACCATCGATATAAAGCCTAAACCAAATTTCTGCAGAACAAATGAGCCATAATCGCTGCCCATGGTCAAACTTCCCTGAGACATGCGCCTGTAGCAATTCAGCGATAAAGTCACCATTTAAATAACCCTTATCGACCAAACGAGAATCTTTAAGAAAGGTGCGGTAAATTAGCTTAAACTGCTGCTCTAGCATGTAGGTGATTGGCGAGGCAAAGCCTTGCTTATTACGGTAAATCAGTTCTTCAGGTATATATTTTTTGGCTAGCTCTAACTGTATTAATCGACGCTGCCGCCCTTTTACCTTCATTTCAACCGGTATCTTGGCACAAAATTCAGCCAACTTATGATCCAAAAACGGAGCTCTCGCTTCCAGACCATGAGCCATACTCATACGATCCAAAGTCATGACAGGGTGATCCGGCATCCGGATCATGCTGTCTGAATTTAGCATATGATCAATCAACTCATTGGCATTCGCGTTATCAAAATGTTTCTTAATACTATACTCTGGGTCAAATGCCCCTACTTGGCTCAAGAAAGAAGGGGTGTATAAATCAGCTTTATACTTGTCAGAAAAGTAAAAATAGCTAAGGCTCTTAGCATAACGCTCAGCCCCTTTATGGTTGGCAATATAATTCATCCATTTCAGTTTATGCCCTACACTTTGATACCAAGAACCATCAGGTATCATGTCCAAAACCCGCCCAATAACCTGGTTACGAATCACTCCTGGTATCATGGCATAACGTGAAGCGTAAACATTACCATAATAACGATCATAACCACCAAACAACTCATCCCCACCATCGCCACCTAAAATCACCTTGACGTGCTTACGAGCCAGTTTACAAATGTAATACATAGCAACAGATAAGGAGTCTGACGGCTCATCCAAATGCCACAGAATATCCGGAAGTGATTCAACAAGATCAGGGGTAAATCTCAAGGCATGATTTTTGGTTTTATATTTATCAGACAACTGTTGTGCTGCTGGTAATTCACTGTAACCTTTGTAGTCAACATCTCCTGTAAATGTGTCAAAGCCGCCACCTGTGATCCCACTCATCTGAGCGACTATCAAGCCAGAGTCAACACCACCACTAAGAAAAGCACCGACAGGCACATCACTGACCAAATGATATTTAACAGACTCTTTAACCTGCTCATCCAAGCGAGCGGTAACTTCAGACAAGTTTCCAGACAACTTCTCTGTATAATCTAGCTGCCAATAACGCTGTATATTTACCTCCCCTTGTTTAAGAGTAAGAAAATGGCCAGGAGGAAGTTTTTTGATATTTTTAAACATAGAGCGCGGAGGTGTAATAATACGCACCGTAAGATATTCATAAAGCGCTTCTTGGTCCAACTCCCTGAGAGAGGGTTCTAAAGCTAAAAGGCTCTTAATTTCTGAAGCAAAAGCAAAACCGTTTTCGTGCTGCCAATAATACATGGGCTTTTGCCCTAAATGATCACGAGCAATAAATAACTGATTTTGCTCAAAATCATAAATAGCAAAGCCGAACATGCCACGTAGCATTTTGAGACAATTAGTGCCGTGCTCTTGGTAAAGCCGCAATATAACCTCGGTATCTGAATTCGTTTCAAACTTATATTTAGCTTCCAAATCTGTCCGAAGATCTTTGAAATTATAAATTTCGCCATTAAAAACAATCCAGAACTTATCGCCACCACTATCACTTACTTTCATCGGCTGATGACCTGATGCCAAATCAATGACTGATAATCGACGATGCCCAAAGCCGACCCTATCAGTTAACAAAAAGCCACTATCATCAGGCCCCCGATGCTCAATCGCATCAGCCATTTCTTTCAGTTTAACTGCATCTGTCCCTGCAGACCAATCAAGGTAACCAACTATTCCGCACACAACTTTTTCCCTCTAGGTTTATCCAATTGGTCTGTTATTTCACTAATGAATCAAATAATATTTCATACTGTGAGGCGCAAGCATCTATATAGTAACTCTCAACTTTTTCTTTATTATCAAGCCCTATTTGCTTACGTTTTGTATCATCAATCACGAGCTCATGTAAGGTTTTCTCAAAGCCAGCTTCATCATTAAGCGGTAACAATCCACCCGTAACACCATGTTCAAGGAAGTCCGCCTGACCACCATGATCATAACAAATGACCGGAAGCTCTGTCGCCATTGCTTCAAGAAACACCAAACCAAAACCTTCATGCTGACTACTTGAGACATAGAGATCTGAAGTCTTCAGCAATTGAAATTTATGTTCTTCTTCAACAAACCCTTGAAACAGCACTTTACCCTGCAACCCCAGCTCATTAGCTTTCTCTTTCAGCTCATCTTCCAAAGGACCACTACCAATTACTAGCAATTTGAGATTTTTTATCGCCAGTCGAGAAATTATATTTAACAAGCGGTCAAGCCCTTTTCGTGACACTAAACGACCAACCGTTGATAGGACGGTATCCTCATCTGTCAAACCAAGATCTTGCCGAGACTTTTCTACATAATTTGGACGATGAATACCCAAGGGAATAAGCTTGGTATCAAAAGACTGAGAGTAATACTTACCGACATTTTCGAGTGTATTATTTGACTGCCCAACTATAGCTTCGGCATTTCGCAATAAAGATTTAACCCAAGTACGCAACAACCAATGCCGATGCGGCGAGGTAAATTTACTCGGGTCATACAAGTCACCACCATGAACAGACAACACATTTGGCAAGCCGCTAAATTTTGCCAAAGCGTTTCCCACTGGCCCAGTAGGTAGAGCAAAGTGTGTATTTATAATATCAAACTGATTCTCTCGAATAAGCTGCTTGCCGTATTTAATCCCATTAATCATGTAGGCAGCCATTGAGGGAAAATTCGCCGCCGCCTGCTCAGTCCTTACATAAACAGGTACTCGCACAACTCGAACACCATTGACCACCTCATCATCGACCAGATTAAAGCCAGAAGAAGTAAGCACAGTAACCTCATGTTTTTTACTTAGTTCTTCTGCCAACATCGCGTTAACAACACCACCACCACCGCCTAACGGTGGATACTCGTAATTACAAAAAAGTATTTTCATATCGAAGGGAGATATCCTTGTCTTGTCATTATTAGGTTTTTTCACTTGCCAGGCACTAAAAATGGCCCAACTATATCATCTATGATCTTGCCTGAATAATAAATAAACATCACATAAACTGAAAACAGTATTGTATTTTTTTTGAATGAAATTATCATGATGTCTCTGATTAAGAACCCACCATGGATATATTAACTTTTATTAGCGACAGGAAAAGCACATGATCAAGAGCGAAGAATTGGCTGCTCAAATTGAACCCTTCGATTCTTTTTGGGAAGGTCCAAGTGATGTAGAAAAAGGATATAACAAATTCTTGGCTTTTTATAAAGACAACTATTTAGAGCATGTCCCTTTTGATAAATCAGCAAGAATTATCGCAGTTAGTTGCGGCCCCGGCTATTTCATTAATATGCTAAATAAAGCGGGCTATACCAACTCCTTAGGAATTGATTCTCGAAAATCACAAATCGACTGGTGTAAAAAAAATGGGCTTAACTGCGAACAACAACGCGGCTTCGAGTATATTAGCTCCTTGGATGATAATTCAGTAGATGCTATTTTCTGCGAACAAGAATTAAATCACCTCACCAAAGATGAAATTATCCTGTGGTTAGATTTATGCCTTAAAAAGCTTAAGTCGGGTGGTCGTTTGATATGTCATGGATTAAATGGCGCCAATCCTATCACGGGCTCAGAGTCATTAGCTCAGAATTTTGATCACTACAATACATTTACCGAATACACATTCACACAGATTCTTGAGTGGCGCGGCTATAAAAACATAAAAGTTTACCCTCTAAATCTTTATGTTTTCTGGAAGAACCCTGCAAATTACATTTTATTAGCTGCCTCAGGCTTATTACACCTAACTTTCCGCGCTCTCTTCATCATGTACGGAAAAGCCAATAAATTATTTACTAAAAAAATAGGCGTAGTTTGTATTAAGCCATAAATAGCCATATCAGTTACAAAAAAGGCCGCAAATGATGCGGCCTTTTTTACTTTAAACTTTTAAACCAATTCCTCAGACTGATACCATTGCGCTGTTAATTCCGCACCTCTTTCAAAGCTGGTTTGTGGACTAAAATCTAGTTTTGAAATTGCTTTATTGTTTTTAAAGTAAAAACTTTTGGCAAAAAAATCCAAGCGCCGTCGATGTAGAGGCGGCTCCTTACCTATTAACGGAAACACCTTTTCCATAATAATAGCCAATATTGTAAATGGCCACATTGGAAATTTAGGCAAGCTTCTATTTTTATTCACAGCACTGCCAACTGCCCGACACATATCTGTCGTACTTAATTTCTCAGCGCCAGCCAAAACAAAAACCTCACCAATAGCCTCCTCTGAACTAGCCGCCTTTTCCATTCCACGAATTAAATCATCTACATAAATTAACTGATGAATATTTTCACCGTCACCAATAATAAAGAAGCGGTTTTTACGAATGCCTTTAAAGAGCTTCAATAACCGACGATCACCCGGACCATAAGTCTCCGATATACGAATAGCGGTTACAGGCATTTTGTCCTGATAAGATAAAACCAAACGTTCCGCCTCTAATTTAGTTACTCCATATATGTTTGCCGGCTCCAAACGTGACTCTTCATCCAGCTCACCGTCCATGGCATAACCATATACACCAATGGTACTACCGTATATGAATCGTTTTACCCCCATTTCCAAAGAGGCTTCAAGCATTGCTTTTGTGCCATCAACATTGATTCGGCGAAAATACTCATCTGGCACCCCTGCCTCATGCTGAGCCGCTGCCAGATGAAAAACCCAGTCAACACCATTTAGGCTTTCTTTGACCTTTTCTATCTGAGAAACGTCACCGATAACGACCTTTACACCTTTGCTTGCCAGCATTGCTGAGTTAGCCTTTTCGTGCTCGTTATTGATCAAAGCCAAAATTACTACCTCATGACCTTGCTCAATAAAATACAGCGCCATTCTTGAACCAATAAAACCCGTTGCTCCAGTAATACAAATTTTCATCAATTTCTTCTCTATAAGTATTATTCTCTAGTTCCCTGAAGCTTTCGCAATCCATTGTGGAAACCGACTCTCTACCTGCGCCATCTGCTTCTTTTGCTCTTCCTGACTCCAACCAAGCTCTTGCGACATAACTCTCAATATATCTTTAAGCGTTTCACTTCCAGGGCTGCCAGCTGTCGCCACATCGGTTCTACGAAAAACCAAATCACCAAACCCTTCTACCATTTCCCGACGAATACAGTGCAAAACCTCAGCAACAGTTACGGTTGTATTATCGAAAACCCTTCCTGTTTCAGCGTTATTCTTTACTATTTCTAATACAGCTGAGTATTCACTTCCATAATTATGAGCCAAAGCTTCAACTGTTTTTGAGTCAATATCCCCAGCACCATTAGCCTTAATTTCTTCCACCAGCTCATCAAAAACCTGAAAGTCAGCACCATCAATCTTAATAAAATCAGACTTAATTTTCGTAGGTTTCTGCCCAATTTTTTCCTGCAGCATATCAATCACGCGCTCAGCTTCGTCACGCGCCATAGTGAATCGAATACCTACAAGCGTCACCAACCCCTTGATATTGTCTTTTTCTTCATGATCAATCAATAATGACCGCTTGCCATAACTCAGATTTTCATTACCCTCATCATTCTCGCCAAAAGGAACAAGACCCGCATTCCACATGCACACCTCATTGATATCCAGATTCAGCTCAGGATAAGATTCATTAACCTCCGAAATGTACTCTTCGATCTCTTGTTTTTCAACAGTGACTTTAGATGGGTGCATTTTTGTAACAATATGCCACACACCTATTAATGTAAATTCCCGCCAAGAAGACATAAACAAATGCCTAGCAGGACGACTCAAAAGAGCATCAGGGTCACTAGTTTGCCCCTGAACAGCAAGGGTGTATTTACTTTTTGGCTTACGATTCACTACAAAACAAGCATCGCGTGAGTATGTTGCCTCCGGTTCTTGTAACCCACTTATTTTAGATCGAGACAAAAAGTGCTCAGCCCAAGGACCGGAAGTATTTAAAACAGAACGACAAGCCACATCAAAAACTTCACCTGTAAGTTTATCTTCAACCTGTAGACCTACGGTCTGCGAATTTTTTACATTTACTTCCTTAGCTGACAAGTAATTTAGTGAGTGCGCGCCTTTAGATATCGCAGTTTTCACAAATGCCCAAACCAATCGAGTAGGATTATAAAAACGACCATCATTGAAAACACACGCCCCAGTTAATCCTTTTTGTGGCAGTTCAGGAAACTCTTCCAAAGTCGCTTTTTTACTTAAAAACCGGGTTAAGGGTATATGCCTTTTTCGGTCATGAATCCCTTTATTCCTCCCCATTGTCAAAAAATCGTATACCAGCATCCCTAAACCTAAAATTGGCTTCCCCAGCATTCCTAGTCCGTAAGTAGGAACAAGAATCGGAAGCGGCTGAACCAAATGAGGAGCCACTCTTAAAAAACCACTACGCTCACGGCAGGAAGACCAAATCCTTGGCAAATCAAAGTGTTGAAGATAACGAATTCCGCCATGCACAATCTTATATGAATTTGCAGAAGCGCCAGAGGCATAATCTTCAGCCTCCAGCAATAAAACCTTCAGCCCTCTTAAATTCGCCTCCCTTAGTGCACAAGCCCCGAAAATCCCTCCACCAATAATAATGATATCGTACTCTTGCTGCTTTATTTGAGACAGCTTCTCAGCCCTATTCAAACGACCAAAATCCATGTATAACCCGCCACTCAGAATTGAAAATTAACGAAATAGCATAAATACTTACGCAAGTAATCCCTGCCCAGAGACCATACAACCTTTAAACCTTTACTCAAGAAAAGTATTATAGCAACAACCAAGCTTGAAAATATAACTAAAATACATATACTTCAATGACGTTTACGCTCAACGGTTAGGATAAAAAAAAGCAGATATGAAATCAACACAGCACTCTCCACCCACACTTTCTGTCATTGCTCCCCTGTATAACGAAGAAGACTCAGCACCTCTTCTTCATAAAGCTATATGTGATGCATTAGACCCAACCGGAATAGACTACGAAATCCTGTTTGTTGATGATGGAAGCAAAGACAGTACAGTTAAAGTATGCACCGAGTTATGCAAACAAGACCCAAAACTAAAACTCATCCAATTCAAACGTAATTACGGACAAACTCCCGCAATGGCCGCGGGTATTGATTCAGCTTTAGGCGAAATACTAGTCACAATGGATGGTGATCTACAAAATGACCCTAGCGATATACCAATGATGATGAGCAAACTGCAAGAAGGTTATGACATCGTCGTTGGCTGGAGACATAAAAGACAAGACAAGCTAATTTCTAGAAAAATCCCATCCATAATCGCTAATCGTCTAATAGGAAAAGTAACGGGCGTCCCCATTAAAGATAACGGCTGCTCTCTTAAAGTCTATCGAGCTAAAATAATGAAAGAAATGCCTTTCTACAATGAAATGCATCGATTTATTCCCGCACTATTGTCAGTAAGCGGTACTCGTGTAGCAGAAGTAAAGGTTAAACATCACGCCAGACAATTTGGAGAATCCAGTTACGGTCTGTCTCGTATTTACAAGGTATTGCTCGACCTATTAACCATTAAAACTGTTTTATCAGTTACCAGCCACCCTACAAGCTGGTTTGCTAAACTATCAATAATTCCATTTTTTATCAGCTTATTATCCTGCATTTCTTTTTTTAGTTTAATGCTCTCTGGCGATAACCTTATTATAAGCGCAACGGTCACCTTACTTTTTTTCACACTAGGCGCATTCACTATAAGCCTTGGCTTTTTATGTGAGCTTATTTATCAAAAAGGAAATTTAAAGATCAATCAATTAGCACTTTTAACCTCTACCACAAACACTCAACTTTCAGAGACTCACAAACCCAATGAATAACACTAGCCAGATAAAAAAACTCAGCGTCATTGTACCGGTTTGCGAAAGAATAAATGAAACAATCTCTCTTTTTCATGAGTACAAAGAAGAGTGCGACAAATTAGCAGATTCCGTTGAATACATATATATCGCAAGCACAGATTCAAACGACATTCACAAAGACCTGACGTTATTACAAGAGAGCGAAAACAACCTCAAGGTAATTCTCCTGAATCGCAGTTATGGTGAAGCCACAGCCGTACAAGCAGGCTTCGACCATTGTTCGGGAGACTATATTTTAACCTTACCTCCATACAAGCAAGTCAGAACAGAGGAACTATCAAAGTTAATTGATCAAATCGGAGACTATGACATTGCTATCGCCAAACGATGGCCAAGACTGGATAGCAAAAGCAATCAATATCAAACCAAGATTTTTAAATTTCTTCTCCAAAAATTCTCTGGTCAAAAATACGATGATATCGGCTGTGGTGTTCGCCTAATTAAGGCAGAAGTATTAAAGGAAGTATCTATGTATGGCGACCAGTGGCGCTTCATGCCTTTACTTGGCTACCAATTAGGCTATCACTCCACTGAAGTCGAACTTACCCAAGCAGGAGAAGATACGCACAAACGATTTTATAACGTAGGTGTTTATCTACGCAGACTACTTGACCTATTAACGATTGTATTTTTGACAAAATTCAACAAGAAGCCTTTACGTTTTTTTGGCCTCGTTGGTAGTAGCTCCATTGTTGTCAGCTTAATTGGCCTAGCTTATCTAACATTTGAAAAGATAGCTTTTGATGTTGGCATGTCAGACCGCCCCGCCCTTGTTTTATTCTCCTTATTTCTGGTATTAGGTTGCCAGCTAATAGCAATAGGACTTGTTGGGGAGACAGTTATTTTCACTCATGCTAAAAATAATAAAGAGTACAGGATTAAAGAAATCATCAATTTTAATTCAAAAAAATAAAGCACTTCATCCTGATATAAGCCTATAATTCAATTTGAATAGAATGACGCTTTTTAATTAAGCCAGCTTCAATAGCTGAGCTTAATTGCCTCATTTATATACAAGAAAACTAACAACCTCCTTCAAAACCATCGAGGTCAATTTCAAGCATTCAATAAATATTCCAGGTCAAACCTAAACCAATTGCAAGCTCTTCGTATTCTCTAGCCTGGTTTTGAGAGTTTGATCTGACTGCATATTGTAAATGAGCACTTAAGTTTAAATTTTCACTTAGAATGTGCTGACTATTTAAACGATATGTACTAATTTTATCTTTACCTATTAAAGGCTGGCCTATAAAGTCATTAAGCAAAAAGGTATAATCCGTTCCTACACTTAAATATTGAGATATATTTTGACTAAGATTTAAGCTCACACCACGAGATTTTTTATCATTATTAAGGGTTTTGTAGACTTCATACTCCCAAAGCCCCGCTACAGAATATTGATAAACCCCAAGCACTCTATTCACTGCCAGATTAAGGCGCTTTCTAGTAATCACATCTAGACCAGTAACAACTCCTTCACTGCTAATACCAGATTCACTTGGCATCTCTGAATTTTGCTCATCACTCTCAAAACCAATCGAAGTATCTGATATATCTTGCTGGTATTGTAATACAAAATCATGCCAAAGTAGTTTTTTTCGCGATAGACTAAGATCAAAGAAGTTGCCATTCACAGAATCCGAATCATCTGAACGCGTGTGAGAATGCCCATAGTTAAAATCTAATTCACCTTGGGGTAATACTCTATGTATACCTAAGTTAAAGTTAGTTTTCTTAAATTCCTCGCCGCCATCTCCATCCAGTAATTCATCATACTGACTACTTAAACTTAAACTAGTACTATTATTTAGAGCGTAATTATAGCTAAGCTTGCTATTTAAACGCTTAGTATCCGCAGCTTCTTCACCTGAGTTTTCAACCAGCGTATAGTTAGTTGAGGCATTGAGGGTTGACTCACGACTAACTCGATAAGTAATCGATGGACCTGTACGAAATATATTACGCTGCTCTCGATTATCAGGAGTATCGCTCACAGTTAAGCTCTTTAGAACTTCAGTTCGCGTAAAAGAGGTTCGCCAATTCAGAAAGTTTTCAATAATATCAAAATTAAAAATACCAAACCCTGTTGTTAGGGATGTCTGACTTGAAAAGGTGTTATTGTAGTAATGCTCTTCTTCCAAATTAAAATTAGCATCAGCATTAAAACGCTTACGCTTCTCTTTAAGCGAAACATTCAAGCCAAGATTTTGCGTTATATCATCATCAGTCGCCGTAGAAGTACGCGAGGCGTTATTACTATATTCAGTGTTGGTATACAGGCTGGCAGCAAGCTCAAAACTATTTGCTGTTGATGATAATAATAAACCAACTATACCACCATAAAAAAATGAAATTTGATAAACCTTCATTATTGTCGCCTTCATTTATTTCAGTTTTTTATTACGAATAATATTTATTGGGAGCATTGTATGGTCGCTACGCCTTTAACCTATTCTGGAAATCAGCATACTCTTCGACCGAAGCCCATTAGCTTGATTGATTACTTGAAATTAAAGCCATGGATTTCAGCCAAAAGACTAGCTGAATAACAAAGAATTTTAGTCATGCAAAGCACTCTAATTGTTATATATAAGGCCGGAGATCTTATCTCTCCCTACAACCTGAATTGCAGCTTCAACTTGCTCTTGCGTAGCGCGAGCATGCGGAACCACTAAAACAACTACATCAGCTATTTCAGCTAAAATTCTGGCCTCAGATGATTCAGTAACAGGCGGCGCATCAATAAACACGTAGCGGTCGACATAACGCGTGCGAATTTCCTCAATAAAATGCAGCATTTTATCGGATGAAAAATATTCGGCAGCTCCTTCACTATTTTCACCAATCGGGATAACACGTAAGCGTGGTATCCCCGTTGCGTAAACAACATCTTTAATATTTAAGCTCGCATCACTTAAATAGTCAGTGATACCCGATTTTGCCTCCCCAATAATCAACTGATCTAAGCTTGGGGAATATAAGTTAGCATCAATCAACATAGCTGTTTTTGATTTATCCAAAGCAAATACGGAGGCCAGATTGCTTGCAACATAACTTGCACCACCGCCAAGGGTAATCGATGACACCATACAAACAAAATTTTTCTTTTTATTGGTTTTCAGAAGCTGGGTTCGCAGTTCTCGAAATATATTTAATATTTTCGAATTCTGCATACTACCACTGATAACCTTAAGACGGTCTAGCTCTTCTACCGAAAAACGATCAACTTCACCCATTCGTCCTATTTCTGAACGCGTTTTTTTAGCGGTTTCAGCTAAATCTGCTTCAGGTACATTTGATTTATAAAGCATTTTCACTTCACCAGAGTTTTTCATTTAAATCAGCCCTATTTTTGACGCATAAGCCAGCCCGATATAAGCAGCCATAATAGCACTTCCCGAGAATATACAGATAATTATATCTGTTCGAACCACTCTTTTAGTAAAGGGCGTTTTTACATGAGGTATAATGGCTAAAGTTACAACACCTATATCTGTTAAACGAGAAGGTAAACGGATTCTCGAATCTAACAATACATACAAAACAACTAAACCTAGTACAGCAAATAAACCAACAAAAGGACCCACCAAAACAAAGTGTAAAAAGCGTAAACCGACTGGACTTAATGGCGGCAAGGCTGGCTCTTGCATACGATAAGTAACGCCTTGACCTTCAATATTGAGCGTCATTGATAGCCGTGCTTTTTCTTTTCTTTCCAGCATGTCTTCATAGATTCGCTTGGTCACATTGTAATCACGAGTCAGCTCCGACTCTTCTGCTCCTCGTTCAGCGATACGCTTACGTCGTTCAAATTCTTTTGCTTTCAAATCTTTGAAGGCAATTAACCTTTTTTCTTTTGCCTGAATTTCAGTTTGAACTAGTGATAAGCGACTTCTTAACTCTTGATACAAGGGGTTCAAAATAGAATTTTCGTCAGATTCAGTAACTTTACTTTTACCAACATTATTTTCTTCACTTTTAGCCGCATCTTTAATTGCTTTTCTAATATCAACAATTTGGTAAGTCAAACTCACAACATCAGGATAATCATCGGTATAACTCAGCAACAAGGTATTCTTTTGCGCTTCTAGAGCAGCTAAACGCTCACCATAAACATCAGCCTTGAACTTCTTAGAAGAGTATTCTGATTCATTAGACAATTGTTTTTTAAGTACACCAATAGTTGTTCTATCTTCATCCAGGATAATTTTAAGCTCTTCAATCTGTGCTCTCAAACGGCTAATACTGGCATCAACATCACCACCTCTCCCATCAAAATTAACAGAACGAAAAACTTTTAGCCGTTCTTCTGCAAGCACTAACTGATCTTTGTATTGCTTAACTTGATTGTCTATAAAAAGGAAGGCTTCGCGACTTTCTGAACGTTGCTCATCAGCACTAGTCTTAATAAAAACATCAATCAAGCCATTAATCACTCGATAAGCTTCTCCTGAACTTGAATCAGAATAACTCACCTTAATATAACCAGAACCTAAACCTTTTATTTTCACCTTACTTCTTAAACTATTTACCTTTTGACCAAGTTCCTTGGCACTCTCAAAACTATCCAAACCATACACTTTCTCGACAACTTCATTTAGCATGCGAGGAGAGTGCATCATTTCTTTCACGAGTTTTGTTTGATTTTGAACTTTGGACTGTGCTGCCTGATTCCTTAACAATGGTTTTAGAATATTTTGGTTATCGGCAAAAATAGTAGCCGATGTTTCAAACTTTGATGGCCAAAACATCCCAATAACCAACACTACAAAACTAACTACAGCAAAACCGATTAAGCACAAGAACTTACGTTGCCAAACCTCCCTGAAGACAACATCCACATATTGTAGAAATAAGGTAAAATTCATACGACCTTAAAAACCTCTTTCAGGTACGGTAATAATATCCTGCGGATATAATATGTAGTTCGAATCCAAAATACCTTTTTCAAGTATGTCATTCAGGTAAATTGGATAAACCTTTGCACCATCGATAGTCTGACGATACAACTTGGATTCATCCGCATTCGCAAAGACTGACACTCCACCTGCCTCAAGAATCACATCTAACACGGTAATACCTTTTCTATAAGGAATTGAGCGCTGGGCAGCAACCGCACCGGTCACCCTGATACGATGTATAAACTCGGCACTGGTTGGATTAGTAACAATCACCGTCACTTTAGGGTTACGAATAAAATCACCCAATTTTTCTTCAATTTCACTAGATAAAACCTGGGTAGATTTACCATCAACTTTAATGTCACCCGCTAAAGGCGCTGAAATTTTACCATCTGGGCGAACCGTCACCGAAACTGACAAATCGGGGTTACGCCAAACATTTATCTGAACAGCATCCCCCACCCCTAGCAAATACTCATCTAAAACCCCAACACTTGTTTCTACTGGCCGCTCTGTAACGACATTGGTGGTAGTACAAGCAGAAAGCCCCAATACAGCGATAACACCTAATAGCACTTTTAATTTCATAATTTTGCCTTAATATTTTAACTTTTTTGAATTTACAACTAATTAGACCAGACCGAATACTAATGAACACCTTTGCCCAATAAAACGACTTCGACAGTTTGAATTACAATAAGAATATCAATAAAGAAACTGTGGTTTTTTACATAATATAAATCATATTTTAGCTTATTTCTCGCATCATCCACTGAGGCCCCATAAGGGTATTTTAGTTGAGCCCAACCCATCAGCCCTGGTTTTACACGGTGGCGCGCGTCATAAAAAGGAATTGTTTCATTTAATTCGGCTACAAACTGAGGGCGTTCTGGTCTTGGGCCAATAAAGCTCATATCTCCGACAAAAACATTGTACAGCTGCGGCAATTCATCCAAGCGCGTATTACG